>Ga0116219_10000098_pt1 | contig 80245 bp, 72 predicted proteins | sample Sb_taG_4_FD_91019 | JGI IMG/M metagenome (GOLD analysis project Ga0116219, IMG submission 91019) | Peat soil microbial communities from Weissenstadt, Germany - Sb_50d_6_BS metaG | ecosystem: Environmental > Terrestrial > Soil > Wetlands > Peat | place: Germany: Weissenstadt | collected 2010-09-21 | reverse complement strand
GACGAATTAATTCCCTGTTCTGATGCTCAGGGAATTTTCTCGCAAGCTACTGGAGTATGGTCTCTGTCGGATCTCAGCTCAGCAACAGACCAAAATTATTGCAAATTCCCTGTTCTTTTCCCTGTTAGCAGGGAATTTGCCGCGCAGACCAGTTTGACTGGCACTGCGTCGTCAGAGTCCCATACGACGTAACGATTCGGCCCGGGTGCCGCCGCATCCACAACGCGTTTTGTGATTTTCGGCATTCCCCCAGACCCGTGTCAGCACCATCTCAGCAAACGGCGGTAAGTGAGCGTAAGAGTCCTCCTGACCACTGCGCTAAAGGGTAAGGGGATGACCCTTGCCCCACAACGCAAAAGTAAGGGTCATGCCGGATTGTGTCAGCAAGGGTAAGCGTTATGGACGTGTGTTCACATCGCAGGGGTCACTGGTTCGAGTCCAGTACCACCCACCACTAACACAAAGAAATCATTGGAGAAATCTTGACTCCGCTACAGGGCCGTTGCCTCACGGTCTTGTGTCACGTTTTGTCAGTAGAACTGCGCGGCATCGCGGATCCGGGGGGAAGGCGCGCGAGCGTCTAGGCCCGCGCGGTCTTCAGCGCGACGTTGGCGAGTGCCGACTCCTCGGCGCCGAGATACATGGAGAGCATGGGCTCATCCGTGAGGATCACCTCATCAAACTCTCCGAACCCGTTGAAACGATTCGCCAAGACCCGCCCATAGGCCCCGATCTGACCGATCTCGATATAGTCGCCCTCGCCTATCGAGGACGGCAGCACGAAGGGGCCCGGCAGATAGTCCGAGCTGTCGCAGGTTGGACCATAGAGCGAGAATTCGGTCTCTCCCTGCGCCTTGCGGCCTTTCGACCCGACCAGCCTCGCCGGAAAGCGAAAGCCCGAATAGGCTGCATCGAACAGCGTGCCAAAGGCGCCGTCATTGACATACAGGGCATTGTCGCGACGCGCATCGACGCGGAGGATCACCGATTCGGCTTCCGCTACGAGCGCGCGCCCAGGCTCGCTAAGCAGCTCGCAGGAATCCTTGACGGCAAGCTCGTTCCAGGCCTCAAGGATCTCATCGGTATAGGCCGCAAGCTCAGGCGGGTCGGAATGCGGGTAACGGCTCGGGAACCCGCCACCGATGTCGATCGCATCGACGAGCACGCCGGATGCCACGATCAACTGCCCGACCTGCCGCAGAGCCTCGCCAAAGGCTGCCGGGACCACGGCCTGGGATCCCACATGAAAGGTGATGCCGAGGCGCCGTGTGACCTGGCGCGCGCGGAGCAGCAGCGCCGGCGCTTCGGCGCTTGACGTTCCGAACTTGCCTTCAAGGGGAATGAGGCTGTGCGTATTGGGGCAGGCCAGCCGGAGAAAGAGGTTCAAGTCCTTCGCCCGACCGGTCTCCTGTAGGATCTTGTCGAACTCGTCGTCGCTATCGAAGGCGAAGCTTCTGATCCCGAACTCGCGGTAGGCGCGTCTGATCGCCGACCGCGGCTTCACCGGGTTCATGTAATAGAGTTCGGCCCCAGGAATGGTGGCCAAACGGCCGATCTCAGGAAGGGATGCCACATCGAAATGGCTGATCCCCGCTTCGACCAAAGCGTCGATTACGGGACCAGAGTCATTCGCCTTGGCGGCGTAGAGGACCTGGCCGGGGAAGTTGGCAAGAAACCAGCGCGCGGCGCGAGCCGCGGCATGAGGCCTTAGGCCAAGGATCGGCCGTTCGGGGCGATGGTGACGGAGAAGCTCCGCGGCAGAAGTGAAAACGTCCATCCCATGTCTACTCCCACACGAGATTGAGATTGTCAGTTGCTGACCTTGGGCGAGAACGCCAGGAGCCGGGTGGTCCGTATGCAATCTTGAACGGCTTGTAAAGCAGTTTTCTCACCCCCGCGCTGCGGCGCCTTTGAATGGACCAAGACGAATGGGGTGGTGGGGGCCAACCGCAAGCCCGCGGGAGCGCTTGTGCCATGGCGGCGAGGGATGGAAATCCCCCACTCCTCGCCGCTATCTCATTGCTATTTGACCTCGAGCTTAATCGCGGTACGCGACGGGGTATTGCTCGTGGCCACGGCTTCGACCTTGGCAGCGCTGCCCGACTCCTTCGCCTTCTGCCCTTGGGCGGCCTTCTGTTGGCCCTCGACCACAATCTGCCGCGTGAGGAACTCGCGGTAGTTGCCGATCTCGGTGAACCCGCGCGTCTTGAAGTCGTGCTTGATGCCGTCGACGTCCTTGCCCGCGGCGTTGCAGACGGCGATCACCGTCTCAGTTCCGCCTTCCCGGCAGACAGCAGGTTGTCCTGCTGGATTTGTTCGGGAAGATGACGACCCCTTCCCCATTACCGTCGACATCGATCAGCGTGAGGTTGCAGTCCGTCTTGGATCTGATGGTGAAGATCGGCTGATCGTTGACCTTGTACCCGGACCGGTCGGAGATGAGGGTGAGTTCGCCCGTGTCACCGACCTTGGCGACCTCCGCAGCGGGCGCTGCACCGCCCCCTGCGGCTACGTCGACCGGCAGGTCGTCGGAGACCAGGGTGATCAGCTCCTTGAACTCAGGCTCGAATTGGCCGCGCGGCAAATGCCCTTGCTCTAGCTGGCGCTTGACCACGACCAATTCGCCACCGACATCGCCCAACCGCGTTTTGAAAGTCTCGCGGTCGAGTCCGAACTCGGCACGCTCCTGCAACGAATCTGGCATTTGAACCGCTCACCCACGGGGACATCTCGTCTGTCAGTTCTCCGAGCCGTTAAGTTTTTGCGTGTCGCCCTCGGTATCGTCCCCGCTGCCACCCTCCTCGTCCCCGTCCTCGCCGGACTTCTTCTTGGCGGACTTCGGCACCGCGTCCGGCCGCGGGGGCAGCGATTTCAGAAAGGTGGCGATGGCGGTGCGATCTTCCGGCTTGAGCTTCGCCATGTTCTCCTGCACCGGCGCCATCAGGCCGCCGACCACGTCGAAGTCGGGCGTGTTTCCGGTCTCGAGCATATAGGCGATGTCATCCGCGCTCCAATCGCCGATCCCGTCGTGGCTCGGCGTGATGTTTGGAATCCTGCCCCTACCTTCAGGGTTCCGGGCACCGGCAAACGCCTCGCTCCGGATGACGCCACCCAGAAAGTTCCGGGGCGAATGGCACTCGCCGCAATGGCCAGAGCCCTCGACAAGATAGGCGCCGCGATTGAGCTCGGCGCTTCGCTTTGGATCGGGCTTGAACGTCTTGCCGTTCACGTAGAGCAGCTGCCAGAGTCCGAGTCCGCGCCGGATGTTGTAGGGAAAGGTCAGCTCATGCGGCGGCACCTCGTTCTTTACCGCGGGCAAGGTGTCGAGATAGGCCTTGAGGTCGATGAGATCCTCATAGGTCATGCGCTGATACGAGGTGTAGGGAAACGCCGGGTAGAGGTGCTCTCCACCTGGCGCGATGCCGCGGTTCATCGCGTTGACGAAGTCGAGCGTGCCCCAATTCCCGATTCCGGTCTCCTTGTCGGGAGAAATATTGGGAACGTTGAAGACGCCGAACGGAGTCTTGATGCAGCGGCCCCCGGCAAGGACGTGATTGTCCTTGGTCTTTGGATCCTTGCACTTCGAGACGGGCACGGCGTGGCACTCCGCGCATCCTCCGGCGGTGAACATGTATTCACCGTTGGCGAGGTCAGGCGTGTGCGCCGGCAGCTCCGAGGCCGGCACCGTCCTCGGCATCGTCAAAAGATAGAAGACGATCACTCCGGCGATCCCAATGACGAGCAGCGCCCACCACCAGGCTCTGCGCATGCTGCCTCCCTAGACGCCGGTGGTCACTGTGGCGACCGCGCCGTTCGGATCACTGCTCGAGCTTCTCGCGATAGGATTCGTGGCAGTCTTTGCAGACCTTGGTCATGTCGTTGAACGCAGCGGTGAAGGTTCCCTTCCCTTGCTCTGCGGCGCCGGCAGATTTGGCGCTCGCGTCTTTCAGCTTCATGGCAAGGGCCTTGAAATTATCGAAGTCCTCCCAGATCTTCGGCAACGCCTTGCTGTCCTTGATCGCGCCGTGTTCTGTCCCGTTGGGGAACAGCGTCACATATTTGTCTGGCACTTGGTTGATCTCGTTCATGGCTTTGGCCGCCTTGGCGGAGTCGAAAGGCTCAACCCCCTTCACCATCTGGCCGCCGAGCTTGGCCGCCGGCGCCACGACTTCCTTCATCAAGTGCCGACGCTCCTTCACGGCCGCCGCGAGATCTTCGGCGGAAGTAGCGACCGTGGCATAGATCGCCAAACCCGCAAACGCACAAACGACCATTACCAGTTTCCGCATTCGCCTCTCCACTCACCGCCGAACCCGCTAAGGGCCCGTTCCATCGTCGAATCGCTCACTAGATTTGAATTTCAACTCACGCTTTGACATCCGGCCGGCTTGGCGCTGGCCTCGCGCATGGTCCTGCGTTGGCGGCCAAGGTGCTCATCCGGATGACCGGCCCGTCCTGAACCGGGTCCTAACTCCCCTGACTGATCATGAAGTTGAGCAGCTGCGGCGAGGGTCGGCCATCGACAGGCAAGCGGCTGGCATACTGATATTGGCTGATCGCATCCGCCGTGCGTTGGCCATAGACGCCGTCGACCGGGCCCGGGTTGTAACCGAGCCGCACCAAAAATGCCTGGATGTCGTGGACGAGGCCAGGTCCTCCTGGCAGCGGAGGTTCCCCGTAATATTCGCTTTCATAGGCGGCGCGAGCCCTCGCATTGGCGTCTGCTTCCGCTGCGCCGCTGACGATACCGACGCCAGCCCCAATGGCAGCGCCTGTTCCCACGCCTCTGCCGCCTCCGACGAGGCCGCCGATGATCGCTCCGACCACGCCGCCCTGCACACCGCGTTCGATGACTTGCGCTCGCGCCACGTCCAGCTGCCATGCGCCCCCGACCATGAAGGCCAATGCCAGAGCCAGAAGCGATTTGATCAGGGAGAATGAAGTTGCGGCACAGCGCGTCATGGTCCCTCCTCATCCCTCGAGTTCGGCTCAGGTCAACTGGGGAGCCACCCGACCGGCCACCAGCGCCCACCGGGCTGCGGCGCCAGCCCGAACGGGCTTTTGACGGCATTGTGCCATAGCAGCCGCGTGCCCCGCTACAGCTTACGCGCCCGATCAAGGCATCGGGATGCCACCGTCACGGGGCGGCACGCTCCATCCCCTCTGCACGGCCGGCCGCTCTGCGATTGCCGTGTACCAGCGCTTCACGTTGGGATAGTCGGCAAAAGTGACGGTTTGCCATTCGAACCGGGAAATCCACGGCCAAATGGCGATATCGGCGATGGAATAGGCGCCCGCCACATATGCGCTTTCACCCAGCCGGCGATCGAGCACAGCCCAGATCCTCTTGGCTTCCCTTGTGTAGCGCTCTTCGGCATAGGCACTCTTGCCGGGATTGAACCTCACGAAGTGGTGGACCTGGCCAAGGAACGGCCCGGGGCCGCCCATCTGCCACATCAGCCACTCGACCACGCGCCATTTGGTGGGAAAATCCTGCGGCCAGAGCTGGCCGGTCTTCTCGGCGAGATAGAGCAGGATCGCTCCGGACTCCATGAGGTGGAGCCCATTGTCGGAATCGACAATCGCCGGGATCTTGTTGTTGGGAGCAATCCCGAGAAAGTGCGGATCGAACTGCTCCCCCTTCCCGATGTCTACCGGGTGCACGCGATACGGCAGCCTCACCTCTTCCAGCATGATCGACGCCTTTTGCCCATTCGGCGTCGACCAGGTGTAAAGCTCGATCATCCGTCTCCTATCTCCAATATCCGTCCCGCGCGAGGCGCTCGCCGGGATCCCCGCGCAGAGCCTCACGCCCAGCGTCATGGTCGTCTGTGCTAGCGAGTTTGCGCCGGCTTGGTAAGCACCCTTCGTGTGAGTGGGATGCAGCGCAGCAGACGCGCATCGTGTTCGCACCTGCGAGATGATTCGATTCATCAACTCTTCATTGATCGGCCCTCCTATCGCCCCGAACCTGTCGCGTCGGCGCCACAGGCGAATGCTATCGACAACAAGGCTATTCGGACAGGGCGCCTACTGGGAGGAACCAATGCTCAACCGTGCCCAATTGGACAACGAGCTAAAGGGCGGGCACCAGGCGAGCTTCGTCCGTTATGCGATCTACTACACGCCCCAGCCCGGAACTCCGCTTGCGGCGTTCGGACGGTCCTGGTTCGGCCGCGCCAATGATGGCGCAACCTTGCAGGCTTTCTCCGACACGGGCCTGACTGGCGCCGGCCCGGTCAAGCCGCCATCTGCGCTCTCGCGCTATAGCGGCCTGCACGCCGTCTTCAAGGCACCGTTTTGCTTGCGCGATGGCATCGGCCCCGACGCGTTGAAAGCGCGGCTCATCAGTTTTGCCGGGCGACGGAAGCAGATCGAGACGGGACCGTTGACGCTTGCGCGCGCCGGCCGCTTCCTCGTCTTGCGGCCGATCACGCCCACGCCGGCGCTCGACTGGCTGGCCGCTCAATGCGTCGCTGCCTTTGACGGTTTTGCGGAGCCTTGGAGCGCCGTCGAGCGGGAGGCTCATCACGGCCCCCATCTCAACGACCATCAACGCCTGTTGCTGAAGAGCTTCGGCGATCCGCATGTGTTGAGCGAGTACCAATTCTACATCACGCTCACCGGGCCGCTCGACACCGCTCATTTGGAGCGCGTGGCGCAAGCGCTATGGCCGATGCTCGAGGAGATTTGCGCCTCCGGGGTGACCGTCGACGGCCTGTCGCTGTTCGGCGAGACCGGCACCCGCGCGCCCTTGCGTCTGATCGGCCGCTATCGCCTCGGCGCCTGAGACCCGCGTCTGGGATCGCTTGGCTCTGCCTGAAGCCCGCTCGCTAAGCGGAACAAAGTTTTGACACAACGGTTGGGCACCGTTTGGGACTCGGCTGGGGGACAGCACGGGGGTACGAATGCCCGATTATGGGGAGATCTTGGCGTTTCTCGCCGCGAACCCGCCTCAGCTTGCCGCCGAGCGGGAGCTTCACGCCTCGTTGCTTGAGCTGCTCGCTCAGTGCTTGCGGTCCGACCAGGTGACGACGGAAGATTCCGACGAGGCATCGCCCGAGAATTTGGAAGCGCACCATTTCCGCTGGGTGAACTTCAACTGATCGCTGCCAAGAGACGAGGCCGAGGGCAAGGCGGCGTTCTCGCCGCCGTGCGATGCGCGCCTAGAAGGCGGACGTCATCAGCTCGACGGTCACGGCACTTTTAGGCCGTTTCGAGTTTGCGGCAAATCGACCGCCTACCCGTGAATTGCGTGCAGACCCCGCCGGTGCTAAGAGCCGTAGAGGGAACCGGCCGGCCATGATGAAATTGGCCACCAGATTGGATTTTTTCGAGGGAGATCAGGCCCATCATGAGGGACAACGTCGCGGCGAAGCGTGCGGCTGAGCAGGGGGTGAAGAGTTCGGCCGAGGACGTCGTCCAGACCTTCCTCAAAAGCATCGACAACGGACAGCGTTCCGATCGGCCCTATCGCCACTGGTCGCTTCGGGGCTGCTTTCCCTCCGACACCGTCGACGAAATCCTGGCGCTTCCCTTCGAGGCCCCTTCGCTCGACGGCGTGTCGGGCAAACGCGAGCTGCACAACAATACCCGCAAATATTTCGACATGGGAAACCGTGAGCAGTTCCCGGTCTGCGAGGCGGTGGCGCAGGCCTTCCAGGACCCGCGTGTGACGCGCCACATCGAGAAGGCGTTTGGCACCAATCTCAAGGGCACCTATCTGCGCATCGAATTCGCCCAGGACATCGACGGCTTCTGGCTCGAGCCGCACAGCGACCTTGGCGTCAAGGTCTTCACCATGCTGGTCTATCTGTCGAAAGACCCTAGCCACCACGATCTCGGCACCGACATCTACGACGCCAACAAGAACCGCGTCGGCTGCTCGCCCTTCGCGCCCAACGCTGCCATGATCTTCGTGCCTGCGGACAATACCTTTCACGGCTTCGAGAAGCGCCCCATCAAGGGCGTGCGCACCTCGCTGATCATCAACTACGTGACGGATGAATGGCGCGCGCGCGAGCAGCTTTCCTTCCCCAAGCAGCCAATCGCCTGACGATTCAGGCTCGCCATCGACAGATTTTGACCCCAGGCTGGTAGGGTCGTCTTCATACAGGTGTCATACCCGCGAAAGCGGGCATCCAGTAACCACTGAAGTGGCGAACAGTCGCTTTGGTGATTACTGGATTGCCCGGTCAAGCCGGGCAATGACAAAGAGTGGAGTCTGGCAATGAGCAAGGTCGCCTTTATCGGGCTTGGCGTCATGGGCTATCCCATGGCGGGCCATTTGCGAAGGCGCGGAAAGCACGACATCGTCGTGTTCAACCGGACAAGAGCGCGGGCGGAAGCCTGGGTCGCCGAGTTCGGCGGCAAGGCCGCAAGAACCCCTGCCGACGCTGCCAACGGCGCGGATTTCGTCTTCACATGCGTCGGCAATGACGATGATCTCCTCGCGGTGACTTTCGGCGAAGACGGCGTCTTCTCGGGACTGCGACCTGACGCCGTGTTGGTCGACAACACCACCGCTTCGGCCAAGATCGCCCGCGAGCTGCATGCGGCCGCCAAGACTAAGGGTGCGGGTTTCCTCGATGCGCCGGTGTCCGGCGGCCAGTCTGGTGCGGAGATCGGCACGCTCACCGTCATGGTCGGCGGCGACGAGGAGGATTTCCGCAAGGCCGCGCCCGTGATCGCGGCTTACGCCCGCGCGGTCACGCTGATCGGCCCGTCAGGCGCGGGCCAGCTCACCAAGATGGTCAACCAGATCTGCATTGCCGGGTTGATCCAAGGCCTCGCCGAGGCGCTTGCGTTCGCCAAACGCGCGGGCCTCGACATCCCGAAGGTGATCGACACGATCTCCAAGGGCGCGGCGCAATCCTGGCAGATGGAAAACCGCTGGCAGAGCATGGTCGAGGGCAGGTTCGATTTCGGCTTTGCCGTGGACCTGGTGCGCAAGGACTTTGCGCTCGTCTTCGACGAAGCGCGGGCGAATGGAGCCGAGCTCCCGGTCACGGCGCTGGTGGATCAGTTCTACGCCGCGGTCCAGGCCATGGGCGGCAACCGTTGGGATACGTCGAGCCTGATCGCCCTTCTGGAGGGAAGCCCTAACCCTTCCTACTCCGCCGCGTAGTCGAGCGGCAGCGCCGTCGTATATTTGATCTGCTCCATGGCGAAAGCGGAGCTCACGTCACTCAGCTCGATCTTGGCGATCAGCTTCTTATAGAAGGCGTCGTAACGCTCGATGTCGGGCACCACCACACGGAGCAGATAGTCCACCTGTCCACTCATGCGGTAGAACTCAACCACCTCGGGAAAGTCCTTCAGGGCCTCGTGGAAGCTGTCGAGCCATTCTTGCGTGTGATGGCTCGTGGTGATGGAGACGAACACCGTTACCCCCACATTGACCTTCTTGGCGTCGAGCAAGGCCACGCGCCGTTGGATAACCCCGCTTTCTTCGAGTTTCTGGATGCGGCGCCAGCAGGGCGTGGTGGAGAGCCCGATCTGCTTGCCGATCTCGGCAACCGGCATGGTGCAGTCCCTCTGCAGGATATCGAGAATCTTGCGGTCCATTCTGTCGAGCATGGCTGACCTAATGATATTTTTGGGCGATTCCAGCACAATGTAGATTCCCTTTTTAATCAGCATTAACTCTACCGAGTTAATAGATTATTTTTCCCCGCACTGCAAGAGGTGTTTTTAAAGAAGCGCACGGACCTCACGACGCAGCACCGGCAACAGCTCTTCCTCGAACCAGGGATTCCGCCGCAGCCAGCCATTGTTGCGCCAGGACGGGTGCGGCAGCGGTAGAACCCGAGGGCGTCTTTTCCGAAGAGGCTTGCGCCAGTCGAGCATGGTTGCTTGCAGGCTCTCTCCCGCCTCCCCGCCAAGGTGCCAGCTTTGGGCGTAGGAGCCGACGGCGAGCACGAGATCGAGCTGCGGCAACGCGGCGAACAGTGTTTGGTGCCAAAGCATTGCGCATTCGCGGCGCGGCGGCAGATCGGCGCCCTTGGCATCCTGCCCGGGAAAGCAGAAGCCCATGGGAATGATGGCGACGTGGGCCACGTCGTAGAACTCTTGCGGGCTGACCCCCATCCAGTCGCGCAAGCGGTCGCCGGAAGCGTCGGTGAAGGGGATGCCGGAAGCATGCACGCGCGTCCCGGGCGCCTGACTGCAGACTCCGAGCCGCGCCGTCCGGCTCGCCCGCAACACTGGCCGGGGCGCATGGGGCAATGGCTTGCCCTCTGGCGCTTCGACGCAGTGGCGGCAGGCGCGGATGCTGGCGAGCACGCGATCGAGCTCGGTTGCCTGTGCCCTCATAGATCGAGCGCCATGCCGTCCTGGGCGATGAGATATCGGGAGGCGTCGACCTTATCGATTTGAGCGAGCATAGCCTCACCCATATGGGTCAAGAGCACCTGCTTTGCACCCAGCCTCTCATAATTGGCATCGATGGCCTTGTAGTCGAGATGGATCGGCAGCGTTACGTCGTATTGGAAGCATTCGCTAATGAAGAGATCGGCGTCTGGCGCGACGGCATAAAGGCTATCCGTCCAGCCGGTGTCGCCGGTGAAGGCGATCGCCTTGCCGTCCAGTTCGAACCGCAAGGCGTAAGGCGGAGCGCCCGAAGGGTGCTTGACCTCGAAAGGCGTGAGGGTGACGCCGTTGAGCTCGAGCGGGGTTCGCTCCTCATATTCGATGAATCTGAGCTCGAAGGCGCGCGGACATTTGGTGATATCGGGATAGAGGGCCTCCGCCGCGATCATGAAGCGCGCCTCGGTGCCTCGGGGGCCGGTAATGACGAGCGGGCGCGTGCGCTTGCTCGCATATTGGGCGTCGATCAGGAGCCAGGGCAGCCCTCCGAAATGGTCGCCATGCAGATGGGTGACGCACACCATGTCGATGTCGTTGGTAGCGAGCCCAAGCCTCCGCATCCCTATCAGCGTCGAGGTGCCGCAATCGATCAGGAAGGTGGAGCGGTCAGACCGCACATGGAACGAGGTCTGCAGCTGCCCCCCCGCACCGAAGGCATCGCCGCAACCGATGATTGTTAGACGCATGATGTGCCCGGACGCTGCCCCCTCTTCGTGTGATCTCTTAATCTCTGCTCCTCCTACGAGACGCCAAGCCCGGTCGCAATGCATGGCGGAAGCGTCTTAGCCCGGGGGAGAGTAAACGCCCCATTAGGGAATTCCGCACATAGTCATCGTTGGGCTCTTGGTTAAGGGCTGGGAGCGCGGCTCCAGTCCCATGCCAACCGGCGCCCTTATCCTCGTTCGGGTTCGTATGCGGGCCTTAAGAAGCATGACAGCAGGCGTTTCAGCCGAAGCTCGTGCGGCCGCATCGGCGGCAATGAACGCCAAGCGACGCTCCTCCCGCAGCGTCCAGGAAGCTCGCGAGAAGCTCACCTACAAGTCCGGCTTCAAGCCAGAGTTCGAATACGAGCTGCTGCTCATGTTCGTGCGCAACGAGCTGTCGACGGCGGTGACCACGCCCCTGCTCGCGGTCATCGTGGCCCTGGGTGCGATGTTCTGGGCGCCGCCGGCCCAATTGCTGCTTTGGCTCGCGACGGTTTTCGTCTCCAAGGGCATCCTCATCAGCCTTTGCCGGCAATTCCTCAAAGCGCCGCGGGAGGACGCCAAGACCCCTACCTGGCGGGCCAAGATCACCGCCGCCGAATTCCTTTACGGCGTCTCCTGGGCCGGAGTCGCCTTCGTCAGCGCCGGCACCGAAGGCGAGGCTGCGCACACCTTTGTCTTCGCCACCCTTCTCGTCGTCATCTCGATGCGCATGCTATTCGCCTCGACGGTCATGCCGATCGTCTATGCGGGCACCTTGCCGATGACCGCAGCCATCGTCCTCCGCTTCGCGCTGCTCGACAATCCGTTCTATTGGGCGATGGCGGCGATGGCCGTTGGCGTCCATATCTATTTCATCTGGCTGATGAACGGGATGAACTCGACCGTCACCGCCATGCTCGAGTTCCGCGCCGAGAAGGACGCGCTGATCGCCGAGCTGGAGCAGGCGAAGTCGATCTCCGACGATGCGCGGCTCCGTGCCGAGGAGGCTAACCATGCCAAGTCCCGCTTTCTCGCCACCATGAGCCATGAGCTGCGCACACCCCTGAACGCCATCCTCGGCTTCTCCGAGATCATGCGGTCGGAGATCCTGGGACCGCACGAGAACCCGACATACAAGGAATATGCCAACGATATCCATCAGAGCGGCCAGCACCTGCTCAATCTGATTAACGAGATCTTGGACATCTCCCGCATCGAGGCCGGCCGCTACGAGCTGCATGAGGCCCCGGTGGCGCTCGCCAACGTGGCCGAGGACTGCCAGCGATTGATGCGGCTCCGAGCCGAGAACAAGGGATTGCGGATCGTCGAGCAGTTCGAGCCTGACTTACCTCAGCTCTGGGCCGATGAGCGGGCGCTGCGCCAGATCTGTCTCAACCTCCTGTCGAACGCCATCAAGTTCACCCCGACGGGGGGGACGGTCACGCTGACCATCGGACGCACCCCCACGGGGGATCAGTTCTTGAGCGTGAAGGACACGGGGCCAGGCATCCCCGAGCACGAGATCCCACGCGTGCTGAAAAGCTTCGGCCAGGGCTCGTTAGCTCATCACACGGTGGAAGGGGGCACTGGGCTCGGCCTTCCCATCACCAAAGGATTGACTGAGCTGCATAACGGCACCTTCGAACTCAAGAGCAAGCTCCGCTACGGAACCGACGTCATCGTCACCTTCCCGCGCAAGCGGGTCATGGAGGCGCGGCCCCGGCTTGCCGAGCCCGGGGAGATTGCGCAAGAGAAATTGCAGACCTCGCGGCGCGTAAGAGGGCCGCGCTAGCCCGAAATCAGCAAACCGAAGCCATGGTGCCAGGTGAGAGTGCCATGCTGGTTTGCGGCTCGCAGCCGCGGTCCCGTCGAATGCAATTGCCCGGTGGCACGTCACCCCCTACATAGCCTTCGTTGACCACGGAACCGAAGCCTCATTTGGAAACTCCTTGCATCGACGCCTGTGACATCGACGCGAGCTCGGGCCTCTGCATCGGCTGCGGGCGCTCGCTCGACGAGATCGCCCGCTGGGCGGAATTGAGCGGGGACGAGCGGCGCGCGATCATGGCAATTTTGCCTGCGCGACACAGGCGCGCGGCGACAACGAAAGGCTAGACCTTTGTCGGCATGGCTTGCCCTTTTCATTCTCGCCCTCGCGGCGATGCTGCTGGTGAGCGATGAGTCCGGCACCATCGCCTATCTCGATAGCACCACCTTCGGCTATTTGGCGCTTGGCGTAGCTCTGCTCATCTTTCTCGGCGGCGGGATGTTGGCGCGCAATAGCGGACGCGCGAGCTCGATGCTCCGCGATGCTGTCACCTGGACGGCGCTGGGATTCGCGCTTGTCGCGCTTTACTCCTATCGGGACGACCTTCTGCCAATTGCCGGACGCCTCACCGGCGAGCTCCTGCCCGGCAGCGCCATGGTCGTCGAGGAAAGTGCGAACGGGCCGGCAGAGGTCAAGATCAGGCGCCGTCTCGACGGTCATTTCACGGCCAAGGCTGTCATCAATGGGAAGCCGATTTTCATGATCGTGGATACGGGCGCCTCGACCATCGTGCTCCGCCCGGAGGACGCCGCGAAAGCCGGCATCGACGTCGGCAGCCTCAGCTACACGGTGCCGGTGCTGACCGCCAACGGCCGCACCACGGCCGCCCGAGTTCGTCTCGACACTGTGGCAATCGGTCCGCTGGATCGGCAGAAAGTGGATGCCCTGGTGGCCGAGCCCAACGCGCTGACCGAGAGCCTGCTCGGTATGAGTTTCTTAAGCCGCCTGCGCTCTTATGAATTTTCCGGCGATTTCCTGACGCTGCGCGGCTGACGCCGCTGCACGTTTGACGCGAGCGTGAACCGCCCTCGTTCTCTCCCCTGGGAGCATCTCATGGGTTCTGGCGCCAGGCATGCGTTACGCGAAGCGCTGGTCTGGGCAAGCGCGGCCCTTGCCGGACTTGCCTTGTTTAACTTCTACGATGACCTGACCGCCGCGCTGCCCAGCGGATCTGAGACGCCCCGCGAGGCTGCCCGGTCGCAAGCTCGGCGATCGAGCGAGCTTGCCGCTCATGTTGCGGGCTTCGATCGCGAGGTGCGGCTGAAAGCCGACGAGCGCGGGCATTTCGTGATCGAGGCCACGATCAATGAGCGCCCGGTAACGCTAATGGCCGATACCGGCGCCACTGTGATGGTGCTGGCTTACGAGGAAACCGAGCGGCTCGGGCTTGCGCCCAGGAGCCTCGATTTCTCGGGGCTGGTGCAGACCGCAAATGGGACTGCCCGGGTGACCCCGTTGACGCTTGCAGCGGTGCGCGTCGCCGATATTGCGCTGGGCGACGTCCCCGGCGCCGAACGGGGTGCGCTCGACGTCAACCTTCCGGGCATGAGCTTCTTGAGCAGGCTCAAAAGCTTTCAGATGAGCGGACGCGAGCTGGTGCTGGTGCAATAGCCGGCTCGTCGGGAAACCCAGCCACGCCCTGTGCTGTTGGTGGAAAGTTGAAAATCGCCTATGCAAGTGGAGCATGTTTCCAAAGCCGCGCCAGGATCTCCGACCCAACACAGCCGAGTTCGAGCGCCTGCCCTTCGTCAAGGCGACCGGATTTCGCGAATACGACGCCCGCTGGCGTTATCCCGAGGAGATCAATCTCCTCGGGCTTGAGGCAGTTGGCTTGGCCTTTGCCGGTTTGATGCGCGAGCGCGGCGTGCCTCCACGCATCGTGGTCGGCCACGACTATCGCTCCTATTCGGCGTCCATTAAGGCCGCGCTGATCACTGGGCTGCTCGCTGGCGGCGCCGAGGTCCACGACATTGGCCTCGCGCTGTCGCCCATGGCCTATTTCGCCCAGTTCGATCTCGGCGTCGAAGGCGTTGCCATGGTCACCGCGAGCCACAACGACAATGGCTGGACCGGGATCAAGATGGGGATCGAGCGGCCGCTGACCTTCGCGCCGGACGATATGAGCGCGCTGAAAGAGTTGGTGCTCGAGGGACGGTTGGCACTGCCGGGCGGCGGGACCTACATCTTCGTGCCGGACATGCCCGAGCGCTACATGGCCGACCTGCTCAGACGGCCTAAGCTGATGCGCCCGCTGAAAGTCGTCGTCTCCTGCGGCAATGGCACGGCGGGCGCGTTCGCCCCCCGCGTGCTCGCCGAGCTTGGGGCGACCGTTGTGCCCCTCAATTGCGACCTCGACTACACCTTCCCAGCCCACAACCCAAACCCCGAGGATATGGGCATGCTGCATGCCACGCGCGATGCCGTATTGGCCCATGGCGCCGATCTCGGACTCGCCTTTGACGGCGACGGCGACCGTTGCGGCGTGGTCGACAATGAAGGCGGGCCGATCTTCGCCGACAAAGTGGGCGTCATGCTCGCCCGCGACATCGCCGCCCGCAACAAGGGTGCCCTCTTCGTCGCCGATGTGAAGTCGACCGGCCTGTTCCAGACCGATCCCGTGCTGAAGGAGCATGGCGCCAGGACGCTCTTCTGGAAGACCGGCCATTCCTACATCAAGCGTTACAGTCACGAGACCGGCGCCCTTGTCGGCTTTGAGAAGTCCGGCCACTTCTTCTTCAATCCGCCTTTGGGCCGCGGATATGACGACGGCCTCGTGGCCGCGCTCGCCGTGCTCGATATGCTCGACCGCAATCCCGGCAAGACTCTCGCGGATCTAGAGCGCGCGCTTCCCCGCACCTGGCAGTCACCCACCATGTCGCCGCATTGCGACGACGAGCTCAAATATCAGGTGGTCGACCGCGTGGTGGATCACTTCAAAAAGGTTGCCGCCGATGGAGGCACCCTCGCCGGCCAGAAGGTCCGCGAGCTGATCACCGTGAACGGGATCAGGATCGTGCTCGAGGACGGCACCTGGGGCCTCGTGCGTGCGTCCTCCAACAAGCCGGAGCTCGTGGTGGTGGTGGAAAGCCCGACCTCGGAGGCGAATATGCAGGCCATCTTCGCCGAGATCGACGCGGAGCTTTCCAAGCAGCCCGAGGTCGGCGCCTACAATCAGAAGATTTGAGGTCTCTGCGCTGCCTTCGGGTGAAGCACAGCGTTGCTCCCCAGCTGTCCTCAACCTTGTAAGCGGCCTGGGGCTGTAGCAAAACCGTCAGCAAGCTGTCGCATTTCTGCAAAGGGAATCTGTTTCCGTCCGCAAACCATGACCCCATTCGTCTTTGCATGCGGCCTCGCCGCCGGCCTAATCCTCGATCTCCTGCTGCTTCGGACTCTTCTCGCTCCACTCTTGCGCATCTGGCCCGCCAAGGCTGGGAGCTGGCAGAGCTTTACCTTCTGGGGACTGTTCCGCGGCAGCTGGCTCGCGACCTTCATTGTCGCCGCGCTCGACTGGAATAGCACCCCACTTCTCGATTGGACCCGTTTCATCCCCGGCCTGTCGCTCGGGCTCATCGGCCTCGGCATCACGGTGCGCGGCTATTTCAATCTCGGCCTCGGTAACACCTATTGCGGCACGGACGGCCTCGTGACCGGCGGTCTTTACCGCTTCAGCCGTAACCCACAATACACCGCCTCGATTGCCGGGCTAATTGGCCTGTCGATTGGCGCCAACTCGCTGCTCACCATCGCGCTCGCCACGCTGATCGTTGCAGCCTATGTGATGATGGCCATGGTCGAGGAGGACTGGCTGAAGCAGCTCTACGGCGCACCCTATCGCGACTATTGCATGCAGACCGCTCGCTTCCTCGACATCCAAGGTCTGCTCGCGCTGGCAGATCGAAAAAGACCCTCCCGGCAGACAAGCTGACTCTATTCCGCGGCAACGGCAGGCCGGTGCCCCTGGCCCCCGACCACGCGGCGCGCCGCCTTGAGCACGTCCATGCCGGCGCCGTCCAGATGTGCGGTCTCGGCCAATACCCGCCGGAAGGCGCGCGCGCGGGGCTGTCCGTGGAATAGGCCGAGAATATGACGGGTCATCTGATTGAGCCGTACCCCGCGGGCGAGTTCGCCCTCGACATAGGGCATGAACCTCTCCAGCACGTCGAGACGCGAGGGGACGGTCTCCATCGACCCGAACACGGTCTTGTCCACACCCGCGAGCAGATAAGGATCCTGATAAGCGGCGCGCCCCAGCATGACGCCATCGACATGGGTTAGGTGCGCGACCGCCTCGTCGAGCGATCCGATGCCGCCATTGACAATGATCGTAAGATCCGGGCGGCGTGCCTTGACCCGATACACCCGCCCGTAATCGATCGGCGGCACGTCGCGATTCTCTTTCGGGCTCAGGCCTTCGAGCCATGCTTTGCGGGCATGCAGGATGAAGGTCGGGCAGCCGCCTTCCGCAACCACATTGATAAACCGGTCGAGGCTCTCCTCCGCGTCCTGGTCGTCGATGCCGATGCGGCATTTGACGGTGACCGGCACGCGAGCTTTCGCCGCCATGGCTGCGATGCATTCAGCCACCAGATCCGGCTCGGCCATGAGACAGGCGCCGAACCGTCCCGCCTGCACGCGGTCGGATGGACAGCCGACATTGAGGTTGATCTCGTCATAGCCCAACTCCCCGCCGATGCGCGCGGCCTCGGCGAGACCATGCGGATCGCTTCCGCCGACCTGCAACGCAAGCGGATGTTCATCGGGGTGAAATTTGAGCAGCCGCTCGCGATTGCCGCGCAGGATGGCCTCCACCGTCACCATCTCGGTGTAGAGGAAGGTGCGCCTGGAGATGAGCCGCAGGAAATAGCGGCAGTGACGGTCGGTCCACTCCATCATCGGCGCGACGGCAAAGCGGTTATATTTCAGTGTGTTATGCAACTCACTCAAGGTACCAAGACAATTTGCCGTTCATGCGAGCCGGACATGCTGGCGCTTATACCTGTTCTCGGCTCTCGATACACGTATCTGCGGGGACGAGATGAAATCACGACTCGGTCGTTGCCACCGCCCGTTCATCGAGCGCGACGGTCTTCACCAGCGCGAATACGCGGTCGCCGCGGCCAAGCTCGAGCTCATCGATCGCCTTGCGCGTGGCAAGCGCGAAGAGCTGGCCGTGACCATCGAGGTCGATCGTGACCGCCGCGAGCGGGCCATCGTCGGTCTCGACGCCTGCCACCGTCCCGGCCAGAGTGGTCCGAACGCTGAGGCTGTGCGCACGAGTCGTGGACAGGGTAATGTCGGTCGCCCGGATGACGACGCGCGCGTCGCGTCCGAGCGGGCCTGCGCGACCAGCGAGCCAGATCGTCCCGGCAGGGTGCGAAATCTCGGTCAGGCCGTACTCGGCATCAATACCGGACAGCCGCCCGGTGACGACCGAAGACCGGGCGAAGCGGCTGACCCCGATATGGCTCAGGCCCGGTCCTAGCACGTCCTCGACCGCGCCGATCACTGCTACGCGGCCGTTTTCCAGCACCACCACTCGTGCCGCGAGCCTGGCGACCTCATCGATGGCATGCGACACATACACCATTGGGATCCGGAACTCGTCGCGCAGCGATTCGATCAACGGCAGGATCTCGAGCTTGCGCTCGGTATCGAGCGAAGCCAGCGGCTCGTCCATCAGCAGAATCCTCGGCGAGGCAAGCAGCCCCCGTCCAATCGCCACTCGCTGCTTCTCGCCGCCCGACAACAGCGCGGGCTTGCGCTCGAGAAGATGACCGATCCCGAGGGTGCCGACCACGGACTCGAATGCGATGCTTCGCTCGGCTCTCGGTGCAAACCACCGCCCAAACAACAGGTTTTGCCTGACGCTGAGATGCGGGAAGAGCTGAGCATCCTGGAATACAACCCCGACGCGGCGCCGATGCTTCTGCACGAAGACGCCGGTTCCTGTGTCCACCAAAGTGCGGCCGTCAAGCACGATGCTGCCCCGATCGGGACGAGCAAGGCCGGCGATGAGATTGATCGTCGTCGATTTGCCCGAGCCGGAACGGCCGAACAAAGCGGTGATGCCGACGTCGTTCTCGAAGGCAACGTCGAGATCGAAGGCGCCGAGCTTCAGGGCAACGTCAACGCGGATCATGCAAAACCGGCCAGGCGCTTATTCGCGCTGCGTTCCACGAAGTTGGGGCCAATCATGTTTCTCTCCGACTATTGTAACTCGCGCAGCCGGACTCTTTCAGCCATAGCGCTCGCCCCATCCATGGAGTGCCTTCAGCACGGGCCAAAGCGCTTTCCCCTTCTCGGTCAGAAAATACTCATAGCGGGGCGGGTGATTCTCATACAGCCGGGTCCCGATGACGCCCTGACTCTCGAGCGCCTTCAATCGAGCAGAGAGCGTATTCGGGGCCACGCCGGGGAGCCCGTTTTCCAACTCTTGGAAACGCAGCGGCCCTTTGCGGAACAGGTCGCGCAGCACGAGCAGCGACCACTTCTCGCCGATCACGAATTTATGGGTAGTTGACATCGCAACCCCTCATTGGAGGCGTGTCATGACCATCCCCACCTATCTCCCCTATTTCGTCGTGACCGGCACCGCGGCCACGCTTGTTGCCATCCTCTACGGCTTGACGCAGGACCCCACGCGAGCGCTTCTCGTGTCGGCCGCAATTCTCGTGGGCTGGCTTGCCGTAGCCATCTCGCTCAGTGCAGCAGGCGTCTACCATGTGAACTCCAGCGGAATTCCCACGATCCAATATGGCATCTTGCTGCCGATTCTGATCGGCGCCCTAATGATCTGGCGGTCGGAAGCGACAAAGCGGATCCTCGAAGCCGTGCCGCAATCCTGGATCGTCGGCGTCCAGCTCTATCGCGCGCTGGGCGTGATCTTCTTGATCCTATACGCAAGCGGCAGACTGCCAGGCCTCTTCGCCTGGCCGGCCGGGGTGGGCGACATCGCCATCGGCCTTCTTGCCCCCGTCGTGGGGCTTGCCTATGCGCGGGCACCGCGCGAGGCCGCAGGTCTCGTGAAGGCGTGGAACGCGTGTTTGGCATTCTCAACCTCATTGTCGCGGTGACGACAGGGTTCCTTACCGCGCCCTCGTGGCTCCAGCCCATCGATAGTCCTACACCTCGCCTCGCTGACAAAGCTGCGCCACGACACCATGTAAGCCCGGAGCCATGGCAACGCCATTACTACGGCGGCTTGAGCTTTGAGCGAGCGGAACTTGGGCCCCGCCCCTAGCGCAGCCTGGGCGCTGCGTCTGGCGGGGCCGAGGGCCGCGGCTTGGAAATCATATAGGCGGCCACGTCCCAAGCCTGCTGCTCGCTCAGCACCGGATCCTGATACCGCACGCCGAAGGGCATGTTGCCGCGGATATAGGCGGCGGCATAGGCCGGCTTGGCCATGCCGGCAGCCGCGTTGAAACTGTCATCACCCCAGAGCGGCGGAATCGAATAGCCGATGGCGGGCGCGGTACGCCTCTCTCCCTGTCCGTCGTCCTTATGACAACTGGCGCAAAGCTTGGCATAGACGGTCTCGCCCCGCGCGACATCGGGCGCGAGCGGCGGATCCTGCAGCGGCAGCAGTCCCATGCCCGCGACGCGCACGCCCTCCGGTGTGCCCTGCCCTAGGAACTTGATATAGGCGATCAAGGCTTCCATCTCACGCCCATCTACCGGCAAGTCCTTGCCGTTCATGCTGCGCGTCATGCATCCATTGATGCGGTCGGTGAGGGTGAGCACCTGATCGTCCACCAGCATGGGAAAGGTAGCGAAGGTGGACACAAAGGGGGCGGCGAAGGGCCGGAGCCCCGCGTTCAAATGGCAGTTCACGCAAGCGAGGTTGTTGCCGGCAAAGCGCTTCTGCGGATCGGCGAAGCTTTTGCCGATATGGCTCGCCGTGTCCACGACCAACTCGCGGCCGTAGCGAATAAGATCGCCTTCAGGACTGGGCGGCAGCTTGCCGACATCGCGCGCGTACCAATTCGTCGGCCAGCCCCAGATGAGATATCCGGCCCCGAGACCAGCCGCTGCCGCAATAACAAGCCCGATGCCAACGATCCAACCTCGATGCCTCATGGTCTGTTCACCCATTCATGCGAGTCACCAAGTAGTAAATTGAACTACACTATCGGATTGTTGCCTAGGACAGCTGACCATCCATGCACCAAGATCTGACCGAAATGGCAGCGAGCGAGACGTCGATGGCCACCGACCCCGTCTGCGGGATGAAGGTAGACATTGGAGCGCGGGGACCGAGCTACGACCACGCCGGTCACACCTATCGCTTCTGCTCGGAGGGCTGTCGGACGAAGTTCGCGTCCGATCCCGAGCGCTATCTCAATAAGCAAGGCGGGGCGAAGCCTCTCCCGCAAGGCACGCTCTACACCTGCCCCATGCACCCGCAAATCGTGAAAGAAGGGCCGGGCCACTGCCCAATCTGCGGCATGGCGCTCGAGCCCATGGGCGTGCCCCCGGAAGTCAGCGATAACCCGGAGCTTCAGGATTTCACGTGGCGGCTCATGGTCGCCGTGCCCCTGTCTCTGGCGCTGCTCCTCCTCGACATGAGCAGCCATGTGTTCGGCGTCGATCTCCTCCCCTTCCTCTCAGCGAGCGCCAAACAGTGGCTCCAGTTGCTGATCGCCATTCCCGCCGTGCTCTGGTGCGGCTGGCCCTTCTTCGTCCGCGGCTGGGAGTCTCTCCGCTGGGTACGGCTCAACATGTTCTCCCTGATCGCGCTCGGCACCGGCACGGCATTTCTCTACAGCCTCGTCGCCACCATCGCGCCGGGCCTCTTCCCCGCCAGCATGGCGGACGCCCATGGCCGGATACCGGTCTATTTCGAGGCGGCCGCCGTCATCGTCGCTCTCGTCCTGATTGGGCAAGTGCTCGAGCTCCGCGCACGTGAGCGCACCGGCGGCGCCATTCGCGCGCTGCTCGATCTCGCGCCGAAGACGGCGCTCCGCGTGGAGCCGGACGGCAAGGCCGGGACGGTGCCGCTGGCCTCCGTCAGGGTCGGCGAATCGTTGCGTGTTCGCCCCGGAGACAAGGTCCCCATCGACGGGACCGTGCTCGAAGGCAGGAGCGCCGTCGACGAGTCGATGCTGACCGGCGAGCCGATACCGGTCGAGAAGGTCGCCGGCGACCGCGTCACCGGGGGCACCTTGAATGGCACCGGCAGCTTCGACATGCGCGTGGACCGTACCGGGGCCGAGACGACGCTCGCGCAGGTGGTCGCCATGGTGGCGCAAGCCCAACGCTCGCGCGCGCCGATCCAGCGGCTCGCCGACACGGTCTCAGGCATTTTCGTGCCGGCCGTGATCCTCGTGGCGGTGATCTCCTTCTTTGCTTGGCTCTTACTCGGCCCCGAGCCCGCCCTCGCTTATGCCTTGGTTGCTGCGGTCAGCGTCCTCATCATCGCCTGCCCTTGCGCGCTCGGGCTCGCCACGCCGATCTCGATCATGGTCGCCACGGGACGCGGGGCGCATGCCGGCGTACTCGTACGCAACGCCGCGGCGCTTGAGCGGCTCGCATCGGTCGACACGCTCGTGGTCGACAAGACCGGCACCCTGACGGAAGGCAAGCCCGCGCTGACCGGCGTCGAAGCCGCACCCGGCTTCGCGCACGACGAAGTCTTGCGCCTGGCGGCTGCGCTCGAAGCAGGCAGCGAGCACCCCCTTGCCGAGGCGATCCTCCGCGGCGCCGAGGCGAAGGGCTTGAAGCCGCCCAAGGTGGAGACTTTCGAAGCAATCACCGGCCAGGGCGTCGTGGGAAAGGTCGACGGCCGCGCCGTGTTGCTCGGCAACGCGCGACTGATGCAGGGCGCTGGGATTGATGTGGTGCCTCTGGCCGATGCGGCCGAGAAGCGGCGGAGCAATGGCGAGACGGTGATGATGCTCGGCGCCGATGGCAAGCTTGCCGGCTTCGTCGCCGTTGCCGATCCGATCAAGACAGGAAGCGCCGAGGCGATTGCCGCCCTCCACGAGCTGGGGCTCAAGATTGTCATGGCCACGGGCGACAATGTCACAACGGCTAAAGCCGTGGCCTCGCAGCTTGGCATCGACGTGGTGCGTGCGGGCATGCGGCCCGGGGAAAAACTCGAGTTGATTGACGACCTGCAGCGCGAGGGTGCCGTCGTGGCCATGGCGGGCGACGGCATTAACGACGCCCCGGCGCTTGCCGAGGCTGATGTCGGCATCGCCATGGGCACCGGGGCAGACGTCGCCATGGAGAGTGCGGGTCTCACTTTGCTCAGAGGCGATTTGCGGGGCATTGTGCGGGCGGCGCAGCTTTCACGCGCAACGATGCGAAACATAAAGCAGAATCTTGTCTTCGCCTTCGCCTACAACGCGTTGGGCGTGCCGATCGCGGCCGGGGTGCTCTACCCCGCATTCGGCATGCTACTCTCCCCCATGATCGCGGCAGCCGCCATGAGCCTCTCCTCGGTCTCCGTGGTCGGCAACGCGCTCCGCCTCAGACGGGTCGCCCTGGAATAGATGGAGCGAACTCTGCTTACCGCCGCTTGCGAGGCGCTTCCGGATTCATGTGACCGTAGGACCAGCGATAACGAGCCGCCCACGGCCGAAGAGGACCTTGTCCTGCCCCACCCTACCCGCGCCCACATCACCATCACCGCGCACGGTCCGCGGAACCCGTATGGCAGCGCCTGCAGGGCGCCGGAGCTGCAGCTATGAGGATCGAAGCCGCCAGGCGCATTTTCTCCAAGGTATGGTTTAACGAGGCGACCACCGAGGCTGGACGCGATGCTCTCGGCTACTACCACGAGCGGAAGGACGAGCGCAGAGACATTGGCTTAGGGCCCGAACATGATTGGTCATCGCACGCGGCAGACGCTTTCGGTTTGATCGCTGTTTGCTACGAAGAACCCGGGGTGATGCGGGCCTTCGACCGGCGGATTGAATATCCGAGACTTGGGATTGCGTGAGGACTATCGGGTCGCGGTAGACTTTGACGATCTTGCCCGCCTTCAGGCTACCGTCCTCTTGTCGTTCACGCGCAACGTGGGTTGCGACATGGTCACCGCGCTGAAGGGTCCAAACTCGATTATGAAGTAGCCTTTAGACCCATCATCATATTGGGCAATGAATCGGACTCGGCCGGCCTTGCGGTGCTCGACTTCGGCCAACCGCCAATCGAGCCCTAACTTCCTGGCCTTCATCCACACGTCGCCTTTGGACCACCCCAGACGTTCGGCTATCTCATCCGAAGTGTCGCCACGCGCTATAAGTCTGCGGAGTTCTTCTACATCTTTCTGCATCCAGGCATCCATGCGGGCGCCCTATAGCACAAAAAGGGCGTCGGCTTCGGCCGACGCCTACCGCGTTCCCCTCTAATCCTACAAACAGATTCCAATACGTCTAATCACGAATGCGTTCTCGGATGATTGTCCATCCCAGATGCTACACCGGCTTACCCGATAAATGGGGGAGTAGGCTGACTTGGTCAGCGGTTGCAATGCCGATTAGGGAGAAAACATATGCGCGAACTTTCCAGCATCGAATTGAAAGCAGTCTCCGCGGACTTGCGGGTTCGTAATCCTGTATGTGCGCCTCGTCCCGTTTTTCGTCCGGTTAAGGTATGCGAGAAACGCGAGTGTGAGCCCCGTAGATGTGGAGGCGGAGCCATTGCGGCCAGGTAAAACCTGAACGTCTCGGGGCTTTTCCTAAAGAGAGGGGCGCCGGCCGAAGCCGGCGCCCTTTGCAGGACCTTTAGGGGCGCTTCGTATAGGCAAATCCAAGCAGCCCGAGCGCGAGAATCAGAAAGATGATCCCGTGCTTCACATGCACATGCGTCGAACCCTCTGCGAAGCCAGGTGCAAATTTCGGTAGCGAGCCCGCCGGTACGAACCAATACATGCCTGCAAGAGCTAGGCACGCGAGACCGACTACTACCGCGCCCCAAAAAAGAGTGGTCTTGTCCATATGATCCCCCCTGTTTTCTAGATGCCAAGTAGAAGATTCTTAGCATTCTAGTGGTGCGCGCAAAAGGGCGCCGACCGAAGCAAGCACCTCTCCCGGAAAAGAAGAAGCCCCGCCGTTGGGGGGCGGGGCTTTCAAGGGACGATGACAGGAGGAGGATCCCCATCACATACAGCGCATACCATTCTCGAGCAGCTTCATCGTGGCGGGTTTGTAACAGCTCGTTTCTGGGGACGCTCTAGCAACTCTCGGAAACAAAAAAGTTTTGGCGGCTAATCTACGGCCAATAGGTCCGCGTAGATGCTCTCCAACATCTCCCGTGATCCGGCGGGGATCTCAAGGTCGGGGTCTAGAATTTCACGCATGACCTCGCTTTTGTAACCGCCCTGATACCGAGTGATAGCTGGGGGCCGGCGAGCGAGGCAACGGCGGAATAGACAAGCACAACCGTCGGGATTCGCGAATCGTCAGGTCCGATCCCTGCGCGACGCATGATGGTATTGCGCACGACGCCGGCGATCATCGTACCGAAGAAGCCCGCGACAACCGCGAGATACAATCCGGTTATCACATCGCCAAGCGCCAAACCCGTGAGTGCGCCAACGATCGTACCTACGAGAATTACGATCAAGAGATTTGCTGAAGTCATGTCCCCCTCCCCCTTTTCCGCGCGCCTCGCGCAGGCACTATGCCAAAGCCTCCACGCCGGGGAAAGGACTACTGGAAATTCATGGCCCCTGCAGCACCTGAGCGCGAAATCGGTCTAAGGCACGACGCCGACGTCCCCGCTCGCCGGCGGCCCGGCCGTCGGCGCGCGCCCGCGCGGCAGACGCGGCCGATAGGTGGAGAGGGCCGCGAGCCTGCGCCAGGTCGCAAACTCGTTGAGTGAAGACCGCTCCAGCAAGGTCAGGACCACGGCGGCAATGAAGGGCAGGCTCTGCACCAGCAACACTGCACTGAAGATATAGATCGCGCGCGCTTGCGGCTCGTTGGTGTAATAGAGAACCCAAGAGCTGAGGATCAGGAGGAAGCCAAGCGCTCCCTCCCAAAGCGCGGGGAAGCGCTCCGTAAGCTTTGCGGCACAACCCTTCGCCGTGCGTAGGAACGGCACTTTGTCCTTCAGCAGGCCATCGGCCACGGCGCGGCCCACCGTCAGTTGCAGCGCCATGGCCGAGAATGCGGCCCCAAGCGAGACGAAGATCGGGGCCTGCACGCGCGTCCGGTACAAGACCATGAAATGCAGAAGCATGATCGTGAAGGCCGCGAGCACGGGGATCGTCAGCACCGCCTCCGGCACGGCAATGCCAACAAAGGCCACGAGCGGTACCCAGAGCAGGTTGAGGATCGCCAATAGGATGCCGACACTCTCGGCGCCGAGCCAGATCAGCCAACCGAAAAGGAATTCGTTCCGCTGCTGCGCGGTGAGCCGGGTCCTTCCCGGGAGGAAGGCGCGCCAATGCTTCTTGATCAGCTGCACGCCGCCATAGGCCCAGCGGTGGCGCTGCCGCTTATACGCGGCGAAGTCTGTGGGCAGCAGGCCCCACCCATAGCGGCGGCGCGTGTAGTGGGCTTCCCAGCCGCGCTCGAGCAGGGTAAGCCCGAGATCGGCATCTTCGACGATCGTGTCGCTCGACCAACCGCCGCCGTCGAGCAGCGCGCTTTGCCGGACGAGGCACATGGTGCCATGCGATATGATAGCGTTCACTTCGTTCCGTTGCACCATGCCAATGTCGAAGAAGCCGGCATATTCCCGGTTCATCACGGCGTGCACGACGCTTCTGTCGCCGTCGCGATGATCTTGCGGTGCCTGCACGAGGCCGACCGTCGGGGATGCGAAAGCCGGTACGAGGTCCTTCAGCCAGTCGGGATGCACGACGTAGTCGGCATCGAGGACGCCGATGAGGTCGGCCTCGGGCGAGGTGTGCTCGAGCGCAAGTCTGAGCGCGCCAGCCTTGAAGCCGTCAAGCTGGTCGGCGCGGACAAATTTGAAGCGCGGCCCGAGCAGCTGGCAGTACTCCTCGATCGGGCGCCAGTAGCTCGTATCCGGCGTATTGTTGATGACGACGACGCATTCGAAATTGGGCCAGTCCAATTTGGCCACGCTATCGAGCGTTTGCCGCAGCATCTCCGGCGGCTCGCGACAGGCGGGGACGTGGATGGACACGAGCGGCCTCCGCTCGGGCACGATGAGACCGGGCGCCAGCAGGCGTTTGGGCGCGCTTCCGAACATGATGGCCGCCAGCTCGTCGAGGCGCTGCTTCATGATGGTGATGAGCGGCACGAGCAAAGCGGCGCCGACGATCGTGGCCACGAGCGAGCCAAGAACGAAGTAGTGGGTTGCCCAATAGTCGAACACGCTCGAGCCCCAGGCGCCGATCATGTGCGCCGTCACGGCGAGCACGCCGGCCTCGGCCAGGGTCACGCCGGGGACCGCGAAGATCGGGATGCAGAGGAGTAGGCCGAGCGCAAGCGCGGCCACCATCTTCAGCCACCAGTTTGGCGTTTCGACCGTTCCACTGAGTGCGAATTTCGGCTGCCGCTTGGCGTCGAACATGCCCCAATAAGCGCCGACGCTGCCTTCGAAGGTCTTCCAAGGTTGATCGAAGGCCTCCACGATCGAGTAGTCGATCCCCATCGCATCGGCACGAGCGACGAACTCTCGCAGGATTTTGGCCTGGGAGACCGGGTCCGGCACCGCGTCCTTGCGGTTGAGACCGGCGCTCGGCCAGCCAAACTCTGCGATTACGATGCGCTTGCCGGGATAGGCTTGGCGCAGTCGCTGATAAATCTTGATGGCATGATCGACTGCAACATCTGCGGGCAGCCCCTCCCAATAGGGCAGAATGTGTACGGCCATGTAGTCGACGGCGGAAACGAGCTCGGGGTGCTCGAGCCAGATATTCCATACCTCGGCGGTCGTCACCGGGACCGACACCTCGCGCTTGACGCGCTGAATCTTGGCGATCAGTTCCGCGACGGAAGGACCCCGATTCAGGACTGAGTTTCGGTAAAGCGCTTCGTTACCGACGATGATGCTGTCGATGTTGCGGTGGTGCTTGGCGAGGGCGATGGCGGTCTCTATTTCCCGCTCATTCTGCTCCTCCCAATCGTCGATCCAGGCGCCGAGTGTCACATGCAGTCCGAACTGGGAGGCGAGTTCGGGGACCTGATCGAGACCGTTGCTGACGCTATAAGTGCGGATCGCCCGCGTATAGGGCGCAATGACGGCAAGATCGGAGCTGATCTGGGCCGCGGTTGTAGTGTCGACCTCGCCATCGCTGTTTCGGTTAATCGGAGAGAAGGAAACGCTGGTGAGCGGCCCCACAACATTCGGTGGCAAAGCCCGTTCCAGCACGATGAACCAACCCGCTGCATGCAAGGCGGTCGCCAGGGCGACCATGAGGACGACACCGAAACTGCGCATTTAGGGAATCTTCTCAGCCTGCCTCGGCTCTTTCGGCCGCACGCGCCCGCAGAGCCTTGTGGGTTGCCCCTGCTAACTCTTCTTAGTTCGGAATCGTTCCGCTCTTAGCCGCCGAACTCGCGGCAGTGGTTGGTCCGTCGGGGTCGATCCAGCAGCTTTGGACGCGAGCAGCGAGCCGGTCCGCCGCTTTGGGGTCGATGGGCCCCTGCCGAATGATGCAACGAAAAGCGAGCTTCAGATGCTCCGCAGAGCAACCGAAGCGGTCGTACAGGTCAATGTACCGGCGAGCGGTATCCACATCGTCGCGCCACAACAGGCTCTCAATCCTGCGTCCGGTCCAGACGCATTCGGCTGACCCCGCCGAGAGCGAGAGCCGCACGGCGGCTTGCTTGTACTGCTCGATCTCCTCAAGCGCGCGAGCCTCGGCCTGCTGCTCGGCCGTTGCTTGATCCGGAGGTTTTTGCTCCCCTTGCGCCTGGTCTGGAGGCTTTTGCTCGCCCGCAGCAGGGGGGCCGCTCCCTTGACTTTGCGCGGAAGCGGAAATGGCGGATATCAACAAAAAGCCGCCGGCCATCAAGGCCGCAGCAGTACGGAAAGCGAAGCGCATATGTAAGTGCTCGACGCCGAGACGATTATCAATTTTTCCATTAGACACCAAGATTTTGGCGGTCCAACGGCAAGAAGCAAGTTTATCACTTCGCAATCGCACAAACCAGTCCAATTGATTTAACGCAGTGCACAAAGCTGCTATGTCGCATCCCCCGACGCCGAAACACCCCCCCTCATGATCCGCTCGACCCTCCTTTTTGCGTTTGTGGCCTCAATCATCGCGCTCGTCTGGTCCGTGATGGGGCGGCCGGTGCCCATGCCCGCCTCCCCGCTCGCCGAAGGCCAGAGGCTAAACTGCCTGTCCTACGCGCCGTTCCATGGCGACCAGGCACCCTTCATGATGCCGCTCCAGATTGCTGATAAGCAGATTGCCGACGATCTGAAGCGCCTGTCCGAGGTGACCTCCTGCATACGCACCTATTCCGCGGCGGGAACGCAAGGGAAGATCACCGAGCTCGCCGGCAGTTTAGGCTTGAAGCTCCTGCAAGGAATTTGGATCGGGCGCAACTTGGCCGAGAACCGGCGGGAGATCGAAGCGGCACTCCGGCTCGCCCGCTGGTACCCTGGCGTCATCCAAGCCTTTATCGTCGGCAATGAGGTGCTGCTCCGCGGCGAGCTCGGCCCCGAAAGGATCAAGACCTATCTGCAAGAGGTGAAGCAGCGGTCCGGCCTTCCCGTCACCTATGCAGATGTGTGGGAGTGCTGGTTGCGGGCACCGGAGCTTGCTTCCGCCGTCGACTTCGTCACCATCCATATCCTGCCCTATTGGGAGGACGACCCCGTCAGCGCCGGGGACGCCGTGGAGCACGTCCGCGCCATTCGGACGAGGGTCGCGGACAGCTTTGCCGGCAAAGCGATTTGGATCGGAGAGGTGGGGTGGCCGAGCGCGGGCCGCATGCGCGCGGGCGCCCTGCCCTCCCCTGCCAATCAGGCGCTGGTGCTGAGCGGCGTGGTAGAGGCCGCGCGGACCGGTGGCTGGAAGGTCAATCTGATCGAGGCTTTCGATCAGCCTTGGAAGCGCCTGCTCGAGGGCACCGTCGGCGGCTATTGGGGCCTGTATGACGACGCCACACGGGAGCCTAAATTCCGATGGGGCGCGCCCGTGTCGAACCACCCGGAGTGGCGCCTGGAGGCCGCGCTTGGCATTGGCGCCGCCCTGCTCGTGTTCGTGGCAACTTGGCTTTCGGGTCAGAGCCGCAGGTCGCAACCAACCGCGTGGGGCAGGAGCCTCGCCATCGCCGCCATCGCAGCAAGCTCTGGTCTCGTTTTCGGCTGGGCGGCGATGGGCCTACCCATGGAACCGCCTGAGCTCAGCGACCGCATGCGGTCGGCGGGAATGCTCCTGCTTGCGCTCCTCGTGCCGGCCCTTGCCGCGGTTGCCGTGGCGCGAGGCTCCCCCCTCGGAAGCTTTGCCGTCGTCCTCAACCCGCGTCTCTGGCCACGCTCCGATGGCTTGAGCCTCCTGCTCGCCTGTCTGTTCGTGGCGACCGTGGTGGTGGCGATCCATGTGGCGCTGGGGCTTGTCTTCGACCCCCGCTACAAGGACTTCCCGCTCGCTTTGCTCTCGGGCCCAGCAATGGCCCTCGCTATCGCGGCCTTCCTGGGCAGACCGGCCCTTCCTCCAGCCGGTGCAGCCGAGACCGTCGCGGCCGCGCTCCTCACCGCGTCGGCCCTCTTCATCATCGTCAATGAGGGCATCGCGAATTGGCAGGCGCTGTGGTTCGCAGGCCTCCTCGTGGCGCTTTCCCTTACCGCGCTTCGGACCGTGCCCGCGCCAGACTGAGTACGAGCAACGCGACCGCTAGAGCCGAGAGGCGCGTGTTGTAGAGCACGAGTCCAAAAGCCGCCGCGACCAGGCCAATCTCAAACATGACGATATTGGGGCGCCAGAGTTGGAAGGTCGCCGCCGCAAGCGCGGTCCAGCCGAACCAGCCCGGAACGAAGAGAAGGATTGCGGCAAGGCGGATCGTGCAGGTCAGGCTCTCCTCCCCGGCCTCGCAAGCAAGCCCGATCGGCGTGTTCTGGATGACCCCGTAGCGGAGGAAGAGGGCCGAGGCGAGCGCGGTGATCACAAGTGGGACGAGGATCGCCGCCGCCCGGCGCGAAGGCATAAAGAATAGAGGGGAGGGGTGCGGGGCGGTCTGCGAATCGCGGGCCATGAGCAACGCGTCATAAGGCAATGGCGCGCCCGCGTCACTGGCTGACAGGAAGATTGCCGGGGGGGCCGTTCGTCAAGGTCGGGTCTTGGCATTGCGCACCCGTCCCTCTAAGAGCGATGGGGAGAGGAAGGTAATCATCGATGGATCAGTCCGGCCGACGACCGAAGCTGCTCAGCGACTATACCCCACCCGACTATCTGGTGGACGAGGTCGACCTCGACATAGCGCTCGATCCGAGCGCGACGCGGGTCAGGTCCAGGCTTCGCTTGCGCGCCAATCCGAAGGTGGCATTGGGTGGCCGTCCGCTCATGCTCGACGGCGAGGGGCTCGCTCTGCAGAGCCTCACCCTCGATGGCGAGCTGCTCTCGGCAAATAACTACCAGCGTGACGACAAGTCCCTGACGATCCTCGAGGTGCCCGCGCGGCCCTTCACCCTCGAGACCGTTACCCTATGCAATCCCGAGTCCAACACGGCACTCTCCGGCCTCTACCGCTCACGCGGCACCTATTGCACCCAGTGCGAGCCCGAAGGCTTCCGCCGCATCGCCTACTTCATCGACCGGCCGGACGTGCTCGCCGCCTATACCGTGCGGATCGAGGCTCCGCGCGCCTCGGCGCCCGTGCTGTTGTCGAACGGCAATCCGCTCAGCGCCGGCGACGTGCCAGGCACTGACAGGCATTTCGCCATTTGGCACGACCCCCACCCCAAGCCGTCCTATCTGTTTGCGCTCGTCGGCGGCAATCTCGCCTGCGTCCGGGGTAGCTTCACCACGGCTTCCGGCCGCGACGTCGCGATTAGGATCTATGTCGAGCCAGGGAAGGAGGATCGTTGCGCCTGGGCCATGGAATCCTTGCGCGCCGCGATGCGCTGGGACGAGGAGCGCTTCGGCCGCGAATACGATCTCGAAATCTTCAACATTGTCGCCGTGAGCGACTTCAACATGGGAGCGATGGAGAACAAGGGCCTCAACATCTTCAACGACAAACTGGTGCTTGCGAGGCCCGACACCGCAAGCGACGCCGACTATGGCGCCATCGAAGGCGTGGTCGCCCACGAATATTTCCATAACTGGACCGGCAACCGCGTCACTTGCCGCGACTGGTTCCAGCTCTGCCTCAAAGAGGGCCTGACGGTGTTTCGCGACCAGGAGTTCACCGCCGATTTAAGGTCGGGACCCGTCAAGCGCATCCTCGATGTGCGCGCGCTGAAAACGCGCCAATTTCCGGAGGACGCGGGACCGCTGGCGCACCCGGTGCGGCCTACCTCCTATATCGAGATCAACAATTTCTACACGGCCACCGTCTATGAGAAGGGCGCCGAGCTCTGCCGCATGCTGCAGACGCTGCTTGGCCGCGAGGGATTCCGCAAAGGTCTCGACCTCTATTTCGCGCGCCACGATGGAGAGGCCGTGACGGTCGAGGATTTCGTCAAAGCGATGGCGGACGCCTCGGGCCGCGACCTCTCCCAATTCATGCTCTGGTACACGCAGAGCGGAACGCCCGAGCTTGCCTGCTCGCTTGATTACGACGCGCGCTCCAAGACCGCCCGGCTCTCCGTCAATCAGGTGGTGCCGGCCACGCCGGGTCAGACCAAGAAGGAGCCAATGCTGATCCCACTCAAGCTGGGACTGCTTGGCCGGAACGGCGACGATCTCCCGCTTCAGTTCGCCGACGGCACGGACGTGGCCGACGGCTTGCTCGAAGTGACCGCACGGGAGCAGGTCTTCACCTTCCGCGACGTTCCGGCTGCGCCGACACCCTCCTTGCTCCGCGGCTGTTCGGCGCCGGTCCGCCTCACCGTCAGCCTCGATGCCGAGCAGATCGAGTTCCTGATGATGCACGACTCCGATCCGTTCAACCGCTGGCAGGCCGCGCAACTCTACGCCACGCGGCTGTTGACGGCCGCCGCGCGTGACGGCGCGAGCGCGGAGCCGGTCACCGGCAGAGAGGCCGTGCGGCTTGCCCAAGCGCTCGGGACCACGGCCGTAGAAACGGTGTTGTCCCCCGCCTATCGCGCCGAATTCCTAAGGCTACCGAGCGAATTGGATATTGCCCGCGAGCTGGCCCGCAATGTCGATCCCGACGCGGTGAGGCAGGCCCAGGAAACGTTGCGGGCCACGATTGGCAGCAAAATCCGGACGACGTTGGTGGAGATCTATGACAAGGCCGCAACCAGCGGACCCTATTCGCCCGACGCCGAGAGCGCAGGGAAGCGCGCGCTGCGCAGTGCCGCGCTTGACCTCCTCGTCGGCACCGGCGAAGCGGCGGAGATCGAGCGCGCGCTCCGCCATTACCGCGAGGCGTCGAACATGACCGACGCCGTCGCCGCACTCTCGATTCTCTCCCACCTCACGGGCGAAGCCCGCGATGGGGTGCTTGCCGGTTTCTACGCGCGTTGGCAGGACGAACCCCTTGTCCTCGACAAATGGTTCGCGGTGCAGGCAAGAGCGACGAGGCCCGACTCGGTCGAAACCGTGCGAGCGCTGCTGTCCCATCCCAAATTTTCACTCAAGAATCCCAATCGCGTGCGCGCATTGATCGGCAGCTTCGCGCACGGCAACCCTACCGGCTTCAACCGCGCCGATGGGGCGGGCTACGAGCTCTTGGCCGCTGTAGCGCTCGACATCGACCGCTTCAATCCGCATATGGCGGCGCGCCTGCTCGGCGCCTTCGAAAGCTGGCGCACCCTGGGGCGCCGACGCCAGGCCCTGGCCAAGACCGCATTGCAGCAGCTGGCCTCGACCCCGCTCTCGACCGACAGCTACGAGATCGTGAGCAAAACCCTGGGCAACGACTGATTCGAACGGCCGTCAATTAGTTATTAACCAATCTTCCACAGTTTTTCCCTAGACAGTTATGAACTCCGACTCCTCAATAGAGGTGGCGATTCGGAGATGCGGCAGTTCTCCGGCTCGGTGCAGGAGAACACCTTTAAGGGGGACCGAATGTCGCGGATCAATTCCGCGCAGGAGCGATCGTTTGCGATCGCGGGACCAGATTGGCGCGAGGTCAGCGCGACCCTCGGCAACCGTCTTCCCAAGGCCAAGCAGCTGCGCCGCGCGGTTCCTGTCCTGATCGCAGTCTTCGCCGCGTTCGCGGCCGTCGGCCTTGTCACCCAGACCGTTCAGTCCAGGCATGCGGTGTTCGCTTCGGCGGAAGAGCGGCTTGCGCTGATGGCCGACCTTACCGCCCTCCGCCTCAAGGAGCAGCCCCTCACGCCGGACAGCAATTGGCAGAGCGCGCTCGCGTCCAGCCTGCCCAAAGGCGCAACCGAGGACGAGCGCATTGCGCTTCTGGCCGGCGTCGATGGCAACATCCAGGCCCGGGCGCCGCTTGTCGCGTCCGAGCCCGGCAGTTTGCTGTCGATTCTGGGGCCGCAGCAGCCTCTCACCACGTTCGGTGCTGAGGCCGGCGTGCTGCGGATCACCCTCACCGACGACACCGACGCCATTGTCACCGTCCGCGACCTCCCGCAAACCAGCGCGCAAGTGGCCTTCATCCAGCCGGTCCGCGCAGCCCTTGCCGGTTGGCGGCGCGGCGCGAGCCTCGAGATCACCCTCCTCATCTGCACGGGCCTGGTCTTGGCCCTGCTTGGCGGCGGTCTCTGGTACCTCGCGCCGTCCGAGGCGCGGAAGCACGAGGGCTTGGCGGGCCAGCTCACCGAGGCCCTATCTAGCTGCGCCGTATGGCGGTGGAATCTGGCGCGGGGGCACGTACATTGGTCGGCGCCCATGTACCGACTGCTCGGCAGAGCGCCGAGCGATGACACGATGGCCTTCCGCGCGATCATGCAAGCCCTGCACCCGGACGACGATCTGCGCGGTGAGATCGATCGCCATCTTCGTGACGGCGAGACTCATTTCGATCGGAGTTTCCGCTTGCGCCATGCCGACGGCCATTGGGTCAATGTGCGGCTCCGCGGACACATCACGCGGGACAATGAGAACCAGGAGCCTTACCTGACCGCCATCGCCGGCGCCGACCAGGACTTCGCCGGATCGGCTGACGCCAATGCGCGCTTACGCGATGCCGTGGAGACGATCTCGGAAGCCTTCGTCCTCTGGGACAACCAGAACCGGCTCCTGATGTGCAACAGCAAGTACCAGCAATTTCATGGTCTTCCGGACGGCGTGATCCGCCCCGGCAGCGCCTATGAGGAGGTTATTGCCTCGGCCTCAGACCCGGTGATCCGCAAACGCATCACCGTCGACAGTAAGAATGACGACAATTCCCGCACCTATGAGGCCCAGCTCGAGGATGGCCGTTGGCTGCACATCAACGAGCGCCGCACCAAGGATGGCGGCTATGTCAGCGTGGGCACGGACATCACCGTGCTGAAAGAGAGCCAGCAGCGCCTTGCGGAGAGCGAGCAGCAGCTAAGGGCGAGCGTCACCGAGCTCAGGCTTTCGCGCCGCGAGCTCGAGCAGCAGAAGCAACAGCTCGTCGACCTTGCCGAGAAATATGCGCTGGAGAAGAACCGCGCCGAGGCCGCGAACCGCGCCAAATCGGAGTTCCTCGCCAATATCAGCCATGAGCTGCGGACGCCACTGAATGCCGTGATCGGCTTCTCCGAGGTGATGCAGCAGGCGTTGTTCGGTCCGCTCGGCCACGCCAAATATCAAGAATATGCGCGCGACATTCATGAAAGCGGCGCCTATCTGCTCGAGGTGATCAACGACATTCTCGACATGTCGAAGATCGAGGCCGGCCGCATGACGCTCGACATCGACACCGTCGACGTGGCCGACATCGTCGAGGACAGCATGAAGGTGGTCGGCCAAGCGGCGGCCGAGCGCGACATCGCCCTTTCGCGTCACGGCCCGTCGCGCCTGATGCTGGAGGCCGATCGCCGCGCGCTGAAGCAGGTCTTCCTCAATCTGCTTTCCAACGCCGTGAAGTTCACCCGCGACGGCGGCAGCGTCGACGTGCATCTGTCGCGGACGCGCGGCCTCGTCCGCATCGCCATCAAGGATACTGGCATCGGCATTCCCGAAACCGATATCACCAAGCTCGGGCGCCCCTTCGAGCAGGTCGAGAACCAGTTCTCCAAGAGCCATCAAGGCAGCGGGCTTGGACTGGCCATTTCCCGGGCCCTGGTGGAGCTGCATGGCGGCAGCTTGCGGATCGCGAGCCGCGAAGGTCAAGGCACCACCGTCACCTGCACCCTCCCCGTGAAGGCCGCGAGGGATCAGAGCGAGCCCGAGGCGGCAACCGCCTGATTTAGAGCGCTCACGATCCTCAAGCCACGATGCGCTCGAAGGTCTCGTGCACGGCCTCGAGCGTATCCTTCAGCATGCCTTCGAGCGTGGCGAAGTCGGGCATGTCGGAGGCGCGGGCAAGCAAGTCTTTCAGCGCCCGCGGCGCCTCGTCCGGCATGAAGGGCTTGTCGAGACAGAGCCGCAAGCATTGGGTCAGCGAGTGGTAGAGGGTCGCCGCCGGTACGAGAATTTCGGCCTCGGCGAGCGTGATTGCCTGCGCCTGAAGCAGCCTGGAGAGGGCGCCCGCCGTGTTCTGGTCGAGCACCTCGGGATGGTCATGCGCGCTCACCACCTGCAGTAATTGGGTGAGGAATTCGATGTCGATCAGGCCACCGCGGACCTGCTTCAGGTCCCAGATGTCGCCGGTCCCCTTCTCCTCCGCGATCTTGGCCCGCATGACGCGGACCTCGGCGGCAACCGCGGCCCGGTCGCGCGGCCGGCGCAGCACCTCGGAGATGGTGCGTTCAATGTCTAGCCGGAGCTCGATCGGGCCGGCGATCGCGCGCGCGCGCGTCAGCGCCAGATGCTCCCAGGTCCAGGCCGAATGCTGCTGATAGTCGATAAAGCTTGCGAGCCTGGTCGCCACCGGGCCTTGAGTGCCCGAGGGCCTGAGCCGCATATCCACTTGGTAGAGCGAGCCTTCCGGCGTCTGCGCCGAGAGCGCGGCAATCAGCCGTTGCGTGAAGCGCGTGTAATATTGGCTCCCAGGCAGGCTCTTGGGACCGTTCGATTGGACTGCATCGCCCGCAAAGTCATAGACGGTGATGAGGTCAAGGTCGGACGCTGCCGTCATCTCGCGGCCCCCGAGCTTGCCCATGGCCAAGACGGCAACCTTTCCGCCCGGCATGCGCCCGTACTGGTGCTCGAGCTCGGCCTCGACGCGCGCGGCAAGCGTCTCGATCAAAGTTTCGGCAAGCGTGGCGTAAGCGGCTCCCGCCTGCCGCGCCGAGATCGTTCCTGAGATCACCCGCACGCCGATCAGGAACGCCTGCTCGCGGCCGGCGATACGCGCCCGATCAAGGGCATCCTGATAGTCGGAAGCCTGCGCGAGCGCCTTGACCACGAGCTCCTTGAGCTTGGCCGGCGTCGGCACCGCGCCGAAAAATCCCGGGTCCAGCACGGCGTCGAGCAGGCGCGGACGGCGGCCAAGGATGGAGGCAAGCCGCGGCGCCGTTCCCATGATGTCGGCGACCAGCCGCAACAGGCTTGGATTTGCGGCAAGCAGCGAGAAAAGCTGCACCCCGGCGGGCATGTCCGCCATCACCTTGTCAAAGGTTCCAAGCGCAAGGTCCGGCTCGGCGGTGCGACCAAAGGTGGGGAGCAACGAGGGGAGGATTTCGCCGAGGCGCTCGCGCGACCGGGCGCTCCGCGTGGCGGGGTAACGGCCAGACTGCCAAGCGCGGACCGCGGCGATGGCTTGTTCCGGATTGCGGAAGCCCAATCGTTCGAGCGTGGCGAGCGCAGCGGGATCGGCCTCATCGCCCGGCAGCACGATGCTAGGAGCGGTCTCGGGTAGCTTGGGCAGCTTCTCGAACAAGGCGCCGTAATGACTCTCGACGCGGGCGAGCTCGGCGACCAGAGCCCCGGCAAAGGCATCTGTGTCGGCAAAGCCGGAAAGCGCGGCAACCCGGCGAAGCTCCGAGGTCTCCTCGGGCAGAGTGTGGGTCTGTTGATCGCCGATCATCTGCAACCGGTTCTCGACCCGGCGCAAGAAAAGGTAGGCGCCTTCGAGCTCTTCTGCAGCCTTCGGCGCGATCCAGCCGCCTTTCACCAATTCCCCTAGAGTCTCGAGGGTCCCGTGCGTTCTAAGCTCCGGATGCCGCCCTCCGGCGATGAGCTGCTGGGTCTGCACGAAGAACTCGATGTCGCGAATGCCGCCACGCCCGAGCTTGATGTCGTGGCCGGCGACCGCGATCGTGCCGTGGCCCTTATGCGCGTGCACCCGCCGCTTCATGGCGTGGATATCGGCGATCGCGGCGTAATCGAGATATTTGCGCCAGATGAAGGGAGCGAGCTGGCGCAAGAACTCCTCCCCAGCTTCAAAATCGCCGGCGATCACGCGCGCCTTGATCAGGGCGGCACGCTCCCAGTTCTGGCCGAAGCTCTCATAGTAGGAGAGCCCCGCATCGGTCGACAGCGCCACCTGGGTCGCCCCCGGATCCGGACGCAGGCGCAAATCCGTGCGGAACACGTAGCCGTCGCCCGTGTGCTCCTGCAGCAGGCGGACGAGCTCGCGGGTAAGCCGCACGAAGAAGGCCGAAGGCTCGACGTCTGGGGCGAGGCCAGCCCGGTCGGCGTCGTAGAAAACGATGACGTCGATGTCGCTCGAATAATTGAGCTCTTGACCCCCGAGCTTGCCCATGGCGATGACGAAATAGCCACTGAGATTGGCTCGACCTTGCCGGGGACGCGCGATCTGTCCGGCTTCGCAGGCTTGGCGAAACAGAAACGCGACCGCCTGCTCGACGGCGGCCTCGGCGGCAACACTCATGGCCCTGAGGGTCTCTTCCGTGGACCAGACACCGCCCAAATCGGCGAGGCCCACAAGCAGAGCGATCTGCCGCTTGAATCGGCGCAAGACGGGCATGACCTCCTTTGCTGTCCTGGGCGCATCGGTGGCAGAAGCGAGGGAGGCGCGGGCCTCCTCCAGATACGCTTCTGGATCACGCAAGAGGCATTCGGCCAGCAGGCTCGGATCGCGCAAGACGAGCGCCGCGAGATAGGGTGCGCCGGAGAAGGAGGCCGCGAGCAGCTCCCGCACCTTCGGCGCGTCCCTCACAAGCGCGGCGGCGGGGGCAAGCGCCTCGGCGCCGGCGAACGCCTTCGCCAGACTGTCAAGCACGTCGGCGCCTCGCGCCTCATCATAGATCTGCGGGCGCTCGGAGATGCGCTCGAAGAACGCCGTCACGCCGACCTGATCTCTGGTGCCGGCGCCGCCTGGTGTGCGGCTCCATTGACGAGAGCATTGCTCTCCGCCGGCAGGGACAGGACGACCCGTAGGCCGGGTTGGTTATCCTCGAGCCGGAGCGTCCCGCCATGGAGCCTCGCCACCGCCGCGACGAGGCTCAAGCCCAGCCCGCTTCCAGGCTCGGACCGGCTCGCTTCGAGCCTGACAAAGCGATCGAGCACGCGTTCGCGCTCGGAGGCGGGGACCCCCGGCCCTCGATCGGTCACTACGATTGCTGCCATGGATCCTTTCACCACGGTGGTGACGCTCACCTCTGGCTTCGTTGCGTCGCTCGCCTGCGCCGATCCAGGCGCTCCATATTTGATGGCGTTGTCGATGAGATTGGCGATGGCCTGTCCGAGCAGCTGGCGATTGGCGCGGGTGAAGATGGGCTCGACCGTGTCCGCCCTTAGCATGAGCCCGCGCTCCTCTGACACGGGCTCGTAGAGCTCCGCCACATCGCGCACGAGCGCGGCCACGTCGAGAGTCTCCTTGTGGTCGCCGCCGGCCCCCGCCTCAAGTCTTGCGATCGAGAGCAGCGCATTGAACGTCTTGATCAGGCCGTCGGCCTCCTCGATGGTGCGCTCCAGCGCCTCGCGATAGGCGGGCTCGCCGTAAGGCTCGCGCAAGGCGGCCTCAACACGGTTGCGCAAGCGGTTCAGCGGCGTCTTGAGATCGTGAGCAATATTGTCGGAGACCTCGCGCAAGCCCGCCATCAGCTGCTCGATCCGCGCCAGCATGAGATTGAGGCTCCCCGACAAGCGGTCAAGCTCATCGCCCGAACCATTCACGGGCAGGCGGCCGGAGAGGTCCCCTTCCATGATGGTGCGCGTGGTGGCGGCGACCGCATCGATCCGCGCCAGCAGTTTGCGGCTCACCCAATAGCCGCCGCCGATCCCGAACAGCGCCATGACGCCCAGCCCCCACAGCATGGCCGATCGGATCAACCGCGCGAGTTCGCGGCGATCCTCGATATCGCGTCCGACGATGAGGCGATAGCCGCCGGGCAGCCGGAAGACGTTGGCGAAGGCAAGCCGGGTCTCGACACCGCCCGGGGCCGGACGGCTGTAGACGAACTCGACGGGCCCGAGGCTACTGGAGAGCTCCGGTGAGATGGTGCTGAGATTGCCCGCGATGCGGTGCCCATCGGGGTCGGCCACGTAATAGAGGCTATTGCCCGGGGTCTGGCTGCGGTCGGCCACCGTGCTGACGAGCCGGGTAAGACCTCCGGCGGTATATTGCTCGGCTAGACCCTTGAGCTCGGCGTCAATGGTGTCGTGCAGCTGCCGGGTCAGCAGCACGGTGGTGTTCCAGTAGATATAGAACATGGCGACGACTGCAGCCGCGCCGAACAGCGCAAGATAGGTCAGCGACAGGCGAAAAGTGGTCGTCCGGAAAAGCTTAGTGAGCGCTGTCACGGATGGTGTAGCCGGCGCCGCGGACGGTATGCAGCAAGGGCATCTCGAAATTCCTGTCGATCTTGGACCTGAGCCGCGAGACATGGACGTCGATGACGTTGGTCTGTGGATCGAAATGATAGTCCCATACGTTTTCGAGCAACATGGTGCGGGTCACCACCTGACCGGCATGCTTCATCAGATATTCGAGCAGGCGAAACTCACGAGGCTGCAACATAATGGGTTCGCCCGCACGCGTCACCTTGTGCGAGAGGCGGTCGAGCACGAGATCGCCGACGACGAAGCGTGTGCTCCCCTCCTCGGGTGATGCGCGCCTGGCCAATGCCTCGATGCGGGCGAGCAGCTCGCTGAAGGCGTAGGGCTTGGTAAGATAGTCGTCGCCACCCGCGCGAAGGCCTTTGACCCGATCGTCGACCTCGCCGAGTGCGCTCAGGATCAGCGCCGGGATGCGGATCTCCTCCGCGCGAAGGGCCCTAATCACCGCGAGCCCATCGCATTTCGGGAGCATCCGATCGACGATGAGCACATCATAGGCATTGGTTCTGGCGAGTTCCAGGCCCATTTGGCCGTCGGCCGCATATTCGGCGACGTGGCCCTGCTCCTTGAGCGCACGACGGAGGAAGCTTGCCGTCTCCTGATCGTCTTCGATCACCAGCACACGCATGGTTGGAGATCTCCTCGCGGCGTTTGCTTGTCCGGTCAAGAGCATGGGCCATGGAACCCCGGCGCAAGCGAAGGGGGGGTGGGCGGCGCGGCGGGGGGAACCGCGCCGCCCTCCGGCATAGAAGGCCTTAAGCTTTTGCCTTCTTCAGGGAAAGCGCAACAAAGCGCGTCTGATCGCCGGTCTTGACCTGAACGAGAACGTTGACTTTGTCCTTGTCCTTGGCCTTGTCCATCGCCTTCTTGACACCTTTGGCGACGTCGCCGGGCTCTGACACGGTCTCGCCCGCAACCTGGAGGATGACATCGCCGGCCTTGAGCCCCTTGTCGGCGGCGTCGCTGTCGGGAGCGACCTCGGTGATGACGACGCCCTCATCACCAGCGCCGGGCACCTTCGCCGCCGGAGCGAGCGACAGCCCGAGATTGTCGAGCTGCTCGCCTGCGTCGGGCTTGTCGTCCTCGAGAGCGGCAAGCTTCTTCCCGCTCGGGAACGTACCAAGCTTCATGTCGACTTGGTGTTTCTCCCCATAGCGCATGATGGAGAGCTTGACGTCCGTGTTCGGATGCAGCTCGGCGATCTTGCGGGCGAGGTCGCGGGAGTCGTCGATCTTGTCGCCATTCACCTCGACGATCACGTCGCCGGCCTTGATGTCCTCCTTGGCCGCAGGGCCGTCCTCGGCCACCTTGGTGACCATGGCGCCCTTGGCCTCCTGCAAGCCAATCGAGTCGGCGATATCGTCGCTCACATTCTGAATGACGACGCCGAGCCAGCCGCGGTCAACGGTGCCGTGCTGTTGCAGCTGACCGACGACCTCCTTGACGAGCGCCGCCGGGACCGCGAAGGCAATGCCGACACTGCCGCCGCTCGGCGAGAAGATCGCAGTGTTCATGCCGACGACCTCGCCGTCCAGATTGAAGGACGGGCCGCCGGAGTTGCCGCGATTAACCGCCGCATCGATCTGCAAATAGTCGTAGGGACCCGATCCGATATCGCGATTATGCGCCGATATGATGCCGGCGGTCACCGTGCCGCCGAGGCCGAACGGATTGCCGACCGCGAGCACCCAATCGCCGACGCGCGGATCCTTGTTCGAGAACTCGACATGGGGGAACGGTTTCGGGGCCTTGACCTTAAGCAGCGCCACATCGGTGCGTGGATCGGCGCCGACGAGCGTAGCCGGATATTTGTCACCATTGTCGAGCGTCACCGAAATATCCTCGGCGTCCTCAATCACGTGGTTATTGGTGACGAGATAGCCGTCCGGCGAGATAAAGAAGCCGGAGCCCTGCGCCATCGTCGGCTGCGACCGCTGCTCCTGCGAACCTCCGCCGTGCTGGCCCTGACGGAAATGCTTGAAGAAGTCGTAGAGCGGGCTGTCCTCCGGAATGTCCGGCAAGCCAGGAATCTGCAGGTCGTTCTCCGCGACCTTGGCGTCGCCCTTAACGTTGATGCTGACAACGGCCGGGCTCACTTTCTGCACAAGGTCGGCGAAGCTCAGCGGCGCGACGCCATAGGGGGTCTGGACGGTCTGCGCAGGCTCGGCGACAGCGAAGCGCATGTCATGGCCGAGCGCGAGCCCCAACGCGCTCATGGCGATCAGCGCAGCAGCCGTCACCGCAAGTGGCCCGCGCCGAAGCTTCCGCCCGCGCGAGCTCTCTTTGGTCACGGAGCTCTGGTCATGATGATTCATAAGGTTACCTCTCTCCTGGGATAGAAGGAAATCTGCGTTAATCCCGCGCCTCGCGCGATCGATGAGCGAGGCTTCTAGGCAGAAAATATAGGCGTTCGGCAATTACGCCGTTGTTTCGGTGGAATTAAATTTCGGTAAGGTTGGCGATTTGCCGAAGGGTCGGCGCCAGCCTTGGCCACCAACCCCGGTCCCTATATGGGGGCACAATCCCCTGGCGACAATCAGCTATCGTCAAGCAGCCGCTTGAGCCGGCGTTGCTCGGCGGGGCTTAGAGCTGCGTCGGGCTGAGAGGCTGACCGTCTCCGATAGCTCAAGACGATGATCAGCAGCGCCGCCAGGAACACGGCAGGCGTGGCGAACCACAGCAACAGGGTGTGTGCCGCAAAGCGGGGCTTGAGCAGCACGAACTCGCCATAACGTGCGACGACGAAATCCTCGATCTGTTGATCGGTGTCGCCGGCCTTCAGCCGCTCACGCACGAGCAGGCGAAGGTCCTTGGCGAGCGGCGCTTCGGAATCGTCGATCGACTGATTCTGGCAGACGAGGCAGCGCAAGCCCTCGGAGATGTGGCGGGCGCGGGCCTCGAGCGTAGCGTCCTGCAGCACCTCGTCCGGCTGCACGGCCTTGACCGGTAGCACCGCCAGCAAGGACATCGAGGCGGAAACAAAGATAGCCCCGGCCAGACGACAGAGGCCGCGGTAAGATTTGAGACCCGAAGCGCGGTGGCGGACCGACATCGTCCTACTTGGCGGCGGTGAGGTTTTGGTTGGGCGCCCGCGCGCGCTTTGGCGCCCCCACCCGCAAGCGCCGATCGGACAGCGAGAGGCCGCCGGCGATGAATATGACCACGGCGCCAAGCCAGATCAGACGCACGAGCGGATTGAAATAGAGCCTCACGCTATAGGCGCCATCCTTGAGCTGATCGCCAAGCACCGCGTAAAGATCGCCCCGCCAGCTCGCATGGATACCGGCGTCGGTGGTGGCGCTTCGCTCGACGGTGAACTCGCGTTTGGAGGGCTCAAGCTCGGTCACCTGCTGGCCGTCGCGCGTCACCTTGAACAGCCCGACCCGCTCCCGGTAGTTGGGCCCCTCTCTCGGGACGACGCCCTCGAAGGTTAGTTGGTAGCCCGCAATATCGGCAGTCTCCTTCGGCTTGAGCGCCAAGATGCTTTCGCTGCGCCAGGCCGTGGTCGCGACGATGCCGATGACCACGATGCCAAGCCCCGCATGGGCTAACATGCTGCCATACGCCGCGCGCGGCAGATAGGCGAGGCGCCGTGCGGCCTCGGGCCAAGACCCGTCGAATAGTTTCACCCTGAAAGCGACCTCCGATAGCGCGCCGCCAATCAGCCAAATCCCAAGGCCGATGCCGAAGGGGGCGAGCCACGGCCCCCGCTGCTGCGATGCCAGCACCGCGACGGTGGCGATCAACGCCAATATGCCGGCGGCCATGAGGCGCTGCGCCGCGGCGACGATATCGCCCCGCTTCCAAGCAAGCATTGGGCCGAACGGCACCGCGATCAAAAGCGGCACAATGAGTGGCCCGAAGGTGAAATTGAAGAACGGAGGCCCGACCGAGATCTTCTCGCCCGTGATCGATTCGAGCGCGAGCGGATAGAGGGTGCCGACGAACACCGCGGCCCAAGCCGTGGTCAGCAGCAGATTGTTGAGAACGAGGCTCCCCTCCCGGCTGATCGGCGCGAACAGCCCACCTTGTGCCAGGCGCGGCGCCCGGAGCGCGAACAGCGTCAGCGCCCCCCCGATGAAAACGCCCATGATGGCGAGGATGAAAATGCCGCGCGCAGGATCGACCGCGAAGGCGTGGACCGAGGTGAGCACGCCCGAGCGCACGAGGAACGTCCCCATCAGACTGAGCGAGAAGGTGATGATGGCGAGCAGAACAGTCCACACCTTGAGCGCGTCGCGTTTCTCCATGACCAGCGCGGAATGCAGAAGCGCGGTGCCCGCAAGCCATGGCATGAAGGATGCGTTCTCCACCGGATCCCAGAACCAGAACCCGCCCCAGCCGAGCTCGTAATAGGCCCACCACGAGCCCATGGCGATGCCAAGTGTGAGGCACATCCAAGCGGCAAGCGTCCACGGCCTCACCCAGCGCGCCCAGGCAGCATCGATGCGACCGTCGATCAGGGCGGCGATGGCGAAGGAGAAGGCCATGGAGAAGCCGACATAGCCCGTGTAGAGGAACGGCGGATGGAAGGCGAGCGCGGGATCCTGCAGGACCGGGTTGAGGCCTTGACCGTCAAAGGGCGCAGGGTCGAGCCTCACAAACGGGTTCGACGTGGTGACGATGAACAGGAGGAAGGCCGCGGCGATCGAGCCCTGCACCGCGAGCACATTGGCTTGAAGCTCCTTCGGCAGGTTGGACCCAAAGGTCGCAACCGCGGCGCCGAACAGGGCCAGGATCAGCACCCACAGCACCATCGAGCCTTCGTGGTTCCCCCACACGCCGGCGATCTTGTAGATCAGCGGCTTGGCAACCGCCGAGTTCCGCCAGACATTCTCCACCGAGAAGTCGGAGGTGACATAGGCGGTCATCAGGGCCGAGAAGGAGATCGCGATCAGCAGCAACTGCATCTGCGCCGCCGGCACGGCGATGACCATGAGCTGAGGGTCGTGACGCCTCGTGCCCCAGAGCGGCAACACTGTCTGCACGATGGCCACGCCAAGCGCGAGGATCAGGGCGTAGTGGCCGGTTTCTGCGATCATGCTTCTAAGGGCTCCCGCCTAATTGACTTTGCCAGTGCCTTGCGGCGCGCCAGCCTGCGCTTCCCCCCGCCACACGCCGAGCTCCTTCAGTTTCTTGGCGACCTCAGGCGGCATGTAGTTCTCGTCATGTTTGGCGAGCACGCTATCGGCGTGGAACACGCCGTCGGTTTCCAGAGAGCCTTCCGCGACCACGCCTTGGCCTTCGCGAAAGAGATCGGGGAGCACCCCGGTATAGGTCACGGGGAGCGTAGCGCGTTTGTCGGTTACGACGAAACTGACCGTGGTCCCCTCCCCACGCTTTAGGCTCCCATCCTCGACCAGGCCGCCCAGCCGGAAGCGCTGGCTCGAGTTCAGATGCTTCTCCGCCACGTCGCTCGGAGTATAGAAAAAAACGATGGAGTCGTGCAAAGCCACCAGCACAAGGGCAACGGCGAGCGCAAGCACACCGAGGCAGGTGCCGATGAGCACGGCTCTGCGCTGTTTGCGAGTCATTCAACCGCCTCCAAATCCCGTCGCGGCGAGATCACGACTTCAATCCAAGCTCGGCCGCAAGGGCATCGAGCTGCTCAAGCGCCTGGGTATTGCCGTTAAATTGCGTCTTGGCCCGCGCCAGCGCCTTCAACGCGTCATCCTTGCGGTCAAGCACGCTATAGGCTCTGACCAGCTTCAGCCAACCGGCAAGATCGTCGCCCCTCTGCGTCAGCCGTTCGTCGAGCCCTTGTACCATGCGCTCGATCATGGCCTGGCGGTCGGCGGGGCTCATGCTTTGCGCCGAGGCCACGTCGCCCGGCGTGGGTCCGCCCTGCCCCTGGCCCGGCGTCGCGGCACTCTGGCCCTCGGCCGCGCCGGGAGCAGACTCGTCGGGAACTGGCTTGCCGGCGAGCCTCGCTTCGTCGTCGGCGAGGCGCTGCTCCACCAATTTGCGCCAAGGTGCGTCCGCGGCGCCGCTAGCGAGCAGGGCGCGCCAAAGTTCGGCTGCGGCCGCGAATTGGCCATCCTGCTCCTTGGCAATGATCAGCACCAGGCGAGGCTCGATCAGATTAGGATCGAGCGCCACGGCGCGCTCCAAGGCTTGGCGGGCGTCCTCTGACACCACACCGTCATTGGCGAGCACAAGGGCCTGGCCGTAACCGGAAAGGCGCTTCGCCGACTCCCCGAGCAGGAGAACCGCCTGACGATAAGCCTCGGCGGCATCGGCGTAGCGGCGCCAGCCCATATAGACGGGAGCGATAACCTCCCACCCTTCGCCTTCCTCGGGATGCTCACGCAGCCGGGCCTCGACGCGCGCGACCAGTGCCTCGAGATTCCGGTCGCTCGCCGGGTCCTGCAAACGCGCCAATAGGGGCTGGTCGGGCAGGCGGGGAGAGCCGTAGACGAGATAAAGGCCAAGAGCGAGCAAAGGGAGGATCACGGCGAGCCCGATCGCCAAGCCTCGTACCGGGACGCGCGCCTGCCGGGGGTCGCTCCCGCGCCCTTCCGCGTCGGCCGCAAGCAGCCGGCGCGCGATCTCGACGCGGGCAGCCTCCGCATCCGCTTCGGCGATCAGGCCGCGCTCCCGGTCGCTCTCCACCTCGCCGAGCTGGTCGCGATAAACGGTGGCGTCGAAGGCCGCGCGTGCTTCATCGCTTGCTCGTCCGCGCGCGAGCGGCCGAAGCAAGGCGAAGAGCACCAGAGCCGTCAAAGCGGCAAAGATCACCCATAACAGCACCGGGGCGACAACCTCCGCTATCCAGGGCAGCTAGCCATAAGCGAAAGGCGTGAGGAGGGGCAAGCTTTGGGAGGGGGGACGCAGATGAATTCCGCGCAATGAGGCGGGGGTCGAGTCCCGGGCCGAAAGGCCCGAGGGAAGCTTGGCAATTGCGGGGCTGCTAGCCGACGCTGCGCCAGGTGCCGTTCGGCTCGCGGCAGGCGATGCCCTTAACGGTCTCCGCAGGGCCGCCCCTATTGATGGTATGGGTGTAGGTGCGGCAGTATTGGTGGTCCTTTTTATAGGGGCGCCCCGGCACGATCGAGCCGCGATGGCTGGTAGCCGGATAGTCCCAGGCCGTGGGCGCGCCCGACCGTCCATATTCCAGCGCCCGATACTCGGCGTTCGCCGCGATGCGGCGCTCCCGGTCACTCATCTGCCGGCCGACCTCGTTGCTGCCAATACCGCCGATCACGGCGCCGGCTGCCGTCGTGGCAGCGCGGTCATGTCCGTTGCCCGCTTGAGTGCCGGCACTGCTGCTGGTGAAGGCACCGAGAAGCAACCCGCCCTGCAAATTGTCCGGGCCGCATGCGGCGACGAGACCTGGCAGCATGGCAAGCACCACAAGAGACGCTATACGCGGAGACGCTACTCGCATGGCTTTCCGTCCTAAGCAGACAACGGAACGTTCCGTCTCAGGGAAGTCGCTAAGTTGAGTTGAATTGTCGCTGACGACGCTTAACAAACGGTGATTTCAGGCGTGTTGACTCGCGAGCGTACGGGATCGCATCAAGCCGCGGGCAGCTCGAGCCGCGCCCGCAAGCCCCCTTCCGGCGAGGCGTCCAGCTCGAAGCGCCCCTTATAGAGATGTGCGAGATCGGCCACGATCGAGAGCCCGAGTCCCGATCCTGGCTGGGTCTCGTCCAAACGCTGCCCTCGCTGCACGGCTCTCGCCCGCTCTTCCGCGGTAAACCCTGGTCCGTCATCGTCCACGAGCACGATGAAATTGCGGGCGCCTTCGTTCGACGCTCACGCTCACCTGCGACTTCGCCCATTTGCAGGCGTTGTCGAGCAGGTTCCCCACCATCTCCTATAAGTCTTGCTTCTCGCCCTGGAATTTGAGGTCTGGGCTTGAACTCACTCTGAGATCGAGCCCCCCGGCTGTCATAGATGCGATCGAGCGCCCGCTTCAGGGCCTTGAGCACCCCTTCGACCTCGGTGGTGTCGCCGATCGCCCCGGCACGGGCGGCAACGCGCGCCCGATCGAGATGATGAGCGATCTGGGTGCGCATGATCTCCGCCTGCTCGATGACCTTGGCAGCGAGCGAACCCTGTTTCCTCCGTGCTTCATTGGTAATGACACTGAGCGGCGTCTTGAGCGCATGAGCGAGATTGCCGACATGGGTGCGCGCGCGATCCACGATCTCCCGATTGGATTGTATCAGAGCGTTCAGCTCCTGCTGCAAGGGCTTGATCTCGTCGGGAGGCTGGCCCTCGAGCGTCTCCGCCTCACCCGAGCGGATGGCCGCGAGGTCGTGGCGAATGGCGCGCAAGGGCGAGAGCCCAAACCGCACCTGGAACAGAGTTGCCACCACGAGGCGGCCGAGCCCAAGCACCGCCAAGGCGGTGATCAGCATCGACCTGAACTCGCCAAGATCCCGGTCGATCTCCGCGTCACCGGCAACGGCATAGGAATAGGGCACAGAGGCAAGGCCCGCAGGCCTGATCTCGCGCTCGACGATGCGCAAGCGTTGCGCTTGCGGACCTGGCGCAAAAGCGCGCCTCGTCAAATTTTGATCGGGGGGGAACGCCGGTCTGGCTGGGGAGCGTCAGCTGCTGATCGAGCAGGGAGTCGGAAATGAAGAGAGGACGCTCGGCCTCGCTGAAAGGCTTGATCTGCCGATACTAGCCGCCGCCCGTAAACTCGGGTCCTCGCGGCCGGGCGTATCCCGGCCACGTCTTAGGTCTGCTAGGCCGCCACGGCCTGCGCGGGCTCGGTCACGGCGCGGTAGCGCACGATGCCGTGAAAGGTGTCGCCGTCGGGATCGGGGCGTACCTCGGAGAATTCGTGCCTGAGATTCACGAGATCCTGATCCAGGAGGGCGAGCGGCTTTTCATGAAGGGCGCCTTTGATCGCTTCGATGATCTCGTGCACCTGCTTCTTGCCCCCGGCGCGCGACCACACATGCAGCGTGAGAAGGTGCTCGGCCCCGTCTTCCGTGCCCGTGCTCCAGTCGCGAAGCAGGCTCTGGCCAAGGGTGATAAAGGGATAGCTCGCCGCTTGCGGCGGATCGTCATAGATCCGCGTGCCGCCGAGAAGCGCCCCAAGATTCGAGGAACTCGCCAGCGCCTGGTGGATGCCGCGTTGCAGCGACCAACCTGTACTTGCCGTCATCGCAGGTCTCCATCAACCACTGGTTAACGATGTGGGGTGCCCTGGCCGGGTCTTCAACGCGTCGTCTGAGCGGCCCAATGATTAGGCCTTGTCCGCCGCCTTCAAAGGCGCCGCGAGTACTTTTCTGACCGCATAGTTAATGCTTGGTAAATGGGCGTGCAGAGATGGGACAAGCCGGACGGGCCCGCCCCCGGCGCACCATGGGAACGGCCCCTTGTGACACCCGAATTTGGGGAATGCAGGCTTAGCTGTGATGTCGGCTCTCATACCGAGTCTCGGCCTTCATAAGGCTCGACTTGTGGCTCGGCATGACGTCGGCCATCGGCGTCGCGTTGCGCTCGTTGCCGAGGCACCAGGACCGCTCGCCGTGATGGGTCGAGTTGATGGAGCAATCTATGCGTCCCGCCCGCTAGGCCCGGAGGTAAATCCGTGCGCTCGGCGGCCGCTATCCGGAACTTGCTGCGCTTTGCTCGCGCTTGCGCGCAAAATGGAACCCGGTCTCAAGACATGCGAAAGGGCCCGCCCCGGCGCGACATGCCAGGGGGACGGGCCCTCGCGCGTCCTTGGGCCGTTGTAAGGCTTAGCCGCGATGCTCAATCTTATATTAGGACTCGGCTTCGGCGAGATTGGCCTTCGGGTCCTTCATGAAGTCGGTCTTGGCCTGCTCGTTGCCGAAGCAATAGGTCTTGCCCTTATATTCGGTGTTCACGGAGCAGTCCGTCTTGATCTGCTTGTGCAGGGCGAGCCCTTCCGCGCACATATTGTCGAACTCGCCTTTCGTCGCCGCGACGGCCGCCGTGGCAAGCCCAAGCACGAAAGCGGCCGCGAGTGCGGATATGACGTAACTCCTCATCATAGCCATCTCCTTGTTGTTGATCTTGCCCAGGACTAATCCCTGGGCAGCACCTTGAGAACGCCATGGATGCGGGGAGCCGTTCCCGCGTCGGATCGCCCCAGGCCGTGCAGGCCTCGGCAGCCTCATTGATAGGGCTTGGCGAGCATCCAGGTCTGCGCCGGCACCTTGGCGCAGGAATTGGCGAATACGTCGGTGAGGTTGTTGGAATTCGGCCCTGGATTGTCGAGGCAGCGGGGAAAGATGCGCATGTCCTCGTTTCTGAGCGCGACGCGGTCGTTCCATTTGAGCGCATCGTCGTTGTTCGCCTTCGTCTCCATCTGCCGGGTCAGCGCCTCGACCTTCGCTTCCAGATCGCCGAGGGCGTGATTGAGGCAGGCGATCTGCTCTCCAGCAGCACCCTGGCTGCAATCGGCGGCACGCGCCGGCGCCATGGCGAGCGCCTGAGCGGCAGCGAAGGCAGCCAAGCCGAACAGTATGAAGCGGAACCGCATCTAAAAGCCCTCCTTCCAACGTCTGCTTCAGAGCCATGCGCTCGATGTTTACGATGCTAAGGCCGCCTGGCGGGCTTGACGAGAGGCGCCCTTTCCCTTCACGCCATCGTGACCTCCGATGCGGGCTAGCGCCACTTGCCCGGAGGCTTATATGAGTGAGACAAAGCACCTCGCTGCTTTGCCCCTGCATGAACACAGACGCTCGGTAAGGCAGGCCTCATGACTGCTCGCACAGACGCAACAGGCGGCAAGGTCCCCAGGGCTGGCCTCAGGAGCCTGCTCTGGCTCGCCATCTTCGCCCTCTTGCTCTTCGTGCCAGCCGGCACGCTTCGCTGGCCCGGCGCCTGGGTGTTTCTCGCCATCATGGCAGTGGCAAGCTTCTGGGGATCGGCCCGGCTTGCGCGACACGACCCCGCACTCTTGCAGGAGCGCATGCGGTCGCCGTTCCAGCGGGACCAGAAGCCCTGGGACAGACTGCTGATGGGCGCGTTCCTGCCGCTCTGGTTCGGCTGGTACGTGCTGATGGGTCTCGACTGGCGCTTTTCCTGGTCGAGCGTGCCGGCGCCTTTGCAAGGTCTCGGCGCGGTGCTGCTGTGCCTCTGCATGCTGTTGAGCTGGCAGGTGCTGAAGGAGAATAGTTACGCCGCGCCCGTAGTGAAGGTGCAGAAGGAGCGCGGGCATAAGGTGGTGAGCACGGGCCCTTACGCCTACGTGCGCCATCCGATGTATGCGAGCGTCATTCTGTTCGCGCTCGGCGCGCCGCTGCTGCTCGGCTCCCGGTGGGGGCTGTTTGCGTCGCCCCTCCTCGTACTTGTGCTCGCTGTGCGCGCGGTGATGGAGGAGCGGATGCTCAAGGCCGAGCTCGACGGCTATGCGGACTATGCCGCCCGCGTCCGCTACCGCTTCGTTCCGCTTCTCTGGTAGGGCCGATGGTGCCCGAGCGGCCCCCCGTCCGCAGGCGACCGATCTCGGTACAACACCTCTTCATTTTTTGGCTTTAATTTTCGCCATAGCTGCACGTCCGAACGGGCCGTGGGTTTGGCGGCGGCTGCGACCCGACCTAGCCCACGGCAGCCGCAGGTTGGGCTATGACCTTTGCACGAGGTTTCGGGCTGCCGCGATGTCGAAGCGAACAGCTGCGGGGCCGGCCATCTGGGCGCTCGGCCTGGCGCTCTCCGGCTGCAGCCTCGCTGGTTCGGCAAAATCATACCTCCCTCACAGCGTCTGGCCAGACCATCCCCGCCGGGCCTGCCCAGACCACCGCCGCCGCGCCTGCCCAGACCGCCGCCACCAGAGCAGCTCGAGGAAAGGGGCCGGGCGGGCGCTCCCATGCGGTCCCCGAAACCCCGCAAACGGCGTTCTCTTATTCTCTATAAAACGCCTCAATCACGGTGTAATTTGCGCAGCCGTTCTGCCCATCCGGGCGAAGATTAGGCGCGCGAGGCCGGCTTTGGGTGCTCGGCGTGCGTGGGTCGGGACAAGTGCAGGATCTCCTACAAGGCAATCGCAGGCGCAAGCTCATTGATTGGCTCGCAATCGATTCGTCGATTGATTCGGGTCTCTATCGCGCCTGGACGGGCTTCAAGGATTGGTGGAGCGCCTATTCCAGCTTCTTCGGCCGCTTCGAGGTCAAAGGCTTCCTCCGCGCTCTCGATGAGCTCGCCTGCGAGGCCCTGACGCTCGGCACCGGCGGGCTTCTCGTCGTGCTCGCCTTCGCGCTGCCCGCTTTCGACCTCGCCCAAGGCAAGATGAACCTGGCCGATGATTATAGCGTCACCTTCTATGACCGGTACGGCAACGAGATCGGCAAACGCGGGCTCCTGCGGGACGACTCGGTGCCTCTCGAAGAACTCCCGGACTATTTGATCAAGGCGACGCTTGCCACCGAGGACCGGCGGTTCTTTGAGCATTTCGGCGTGGACGTCATGGGGACCATCCGCGCGCTCGCCGAGAACGCACGCGCCGATGCTGTAGTGCAAGGCGGCAGCTCCCTCACCCAGCAGCTGGCGAAAAACATGTTCCTTTCGCCCGAGCGCGCGCTTAGCCGGAAGATTAAAGAAGCCTTCATCGCCATTTACCTGGAGAACCACTACTCCAAGCGGGAGATCCTCAAGCTCTATTTCGACCGTGCCTATCTCGGCGGCGGCTCCTATGGCGTGGAGGCGGCGGCGCAATTCTATTTCGGCAAGTCGATCCGTGACGTGTCGCTAGCCGAAGCGGCAATGCTCGCCGGCATGTTCAAGGCGCCCACCCGCTACGCCCCACATATCGACATGGCCGCCTCCCGAGCACGCGCCAACGAGGTGCTGACCAATATGGTGGAGGCAGGCTACCTTACCGAAGGGCAGGTTTATGGCGCCCGCATGAATCCCGCAAAGATCGTCGAGCGCAGCGACTATTACAGCCCCGATTGGTTCCTCGATTGGGCCTTCGAGGAGGTGCAGCGGATCATGCGCGGCAGGAAGGAGCACATCGTCGCCGCCCGGACCACCGTTGACATCGGCCTGCAAAAGATGGCCGAGCAATCCATCCAGCAGACGATCGCTCAATACGGCCGCGGTCGCTCCTTCAGCCAGGGCGCCATGGTCGTGATGGAGAATGACGGCGCGGTGAGGGCGCTGGTCGGCGGCAAGGACTATGGCGAGAGCCAGTTCAACCGGGCGACCCACGCCTACCGTCAGCCTGGCTCCTCCTTCAAGCCCTACGTCTATCTGACCGCGCTCGAGAACGGCTACAAGCCGACCACCGTGGTCAGCGGCAATGGCGCCGTCTGCGGCCGATGGTCCCCTAAGAACTTTTCCGCCGGCGAAGGTGGCCGGATGATGCTGAAGGACGCCCTGGCGCATTCGATCAACACCATCGCAGTGAAGGTCTCCCTCGATGTCGGACGGGAGAAGGTGATGGCCAACATGGCCAAGCTAGGCATCACTCATCTCAAGAAGACCTGCTCGTTGGCGCTCGGCGACCAGGGCTTGACCCCGCTCGAACACACCACAAACTATGCGGTTTTCTCCAGTGGCGGCATGGAGGTTCACGCCTACGCCATCGAGGAGCTGCACACGCTTCAGGGTCAGCCACTCTATTCCCATGACCGGGACGAGCCGCCGCGCAAGCAACTCTTCGATCGCAAGGTAATCGAGATGCTGAACACTATGCTGCAAGGCGTGGTCCTGAACGGTACCGGTCGGGCGGCGCAGCTCGACTACACCTACTCGATCGGCAAGACAGGCACGAGCTCGAACTTTCGCGACGCGTGGTTCATGGGCATTACCGGGCAATATGTTGCAGGAGTCTGGCTCGGCAATGACGACTTCACGCCGATGTCCCGGGTGACTGGCGGCAGCTTCCCGGCCCAGACTTGGCATAATTTCATGGTGCTCGCACACGACACCGACAACATCCCGCAGATTCCCGGCATCGAACTGCATCCCGTCCAAGTCGCCGAACAGGCCCGCCTCGCACAGCTGCAAAAGGCGACGGCGACCGACACGGACGCCATACCCGCTCCAACGCCCGAAAGCGTCAAGGACATGTCGAGCGCGACGCGCCAGATCCTCGAGAAGATTGGGAGCATGCTCAGAGCAGCGCCGCCGCTCACTCCAAACGATACGCAGCCTCAGAACCGCGCCGAAGCCCTTGCGGCACAGCCCGCGGACCCGGCGACCCAGTCGAGCGTTGCCTCGGCAGGCAGCGGTTCCGTCACCTCCGCAAGCCTGCCTGTGCAGGATACGACCCGGAGCTCGGACGCTGCCGGGGGCGACGCCGGCACGCCTATACCGCCCTGAGCGAGTGGCGAGCTCGTCTCGTCGCGAAGACGCGCGCCCGCTTGACAAGTCCCTCGCCAACCCCTCCGCTTCCGTTCGTTGTTCTTCGGGTTAGCTCCGGTCGAAGCGCCCCCTTATCATGCGCACGCTACTTCACCTCATTGCGGTCTTTGCGGTCGCCCTGCTGCTCGGCATCGGCTCGGCCTGGTACATGATCGAGCGGGGCTCCCCGCTTACCACGAGACGGCCGGGTCCTTGGGCGAGTTGGATGAGCGAGGGCAACCCCAATGCCGATCCCTACACCAAAGCGCATCTAGCCCAGAGCGGCAGGCTGCCGCTGACGTCGACCACCGCGCGCTATTTTCTGGCGCGCACCGACAGCGAGGGAGAGCAATTGACGTCCGCTTGCGAGTATTTGATCGAGGGCTCGGCGCTCAATGCCCGTTGGTGGTCCCTCGCCGTCTATGACGAGCACGGATCGGTGATCGAAAATCCCTCTGGACGGTTCAGCTTCAACAGCGACGAAGCCATCCGTCGCTCGGACGGCACCTACCGCATCAGCCTCGCCAACAACGCCCGCCCGGAAAACTGGCTACCGAGCGGCACCGGACCGGAGCGCAAGCTCGTGCTCATGTTGCGCATCTACGGTCCGCGTGAGACGGACTCCACCGGCATCGGCCAGATCCCCGATGACCGGCTGCCCAAGATCGAGCGCAAGGCATGCAATTGAGGGTTCCACTGCTCTATTTCCTGCTCTGCCTCGTGCTGGCAGGTCTCATCCATATTGCTGCCGTCCTCACTTTGCCTGCCCTTGCCCCCAAAAACGCGTGGGCAAGGCTCATCCCGCTCGGGCCTCCCAACACGATGATCCTGCTTCCGCCGCCAAGCCCCGGGCAAGAGGTCATGCCGATGATGGCCCCGGACGTTCGCTATGCCTTCTGCCGTTTCGATCTAAAGCTTGGGCCGGTGCGGCTTAAGGCATCGGTTCCCAACGATTTGTGGCTGATCGCCCTCTATAGCCCGGAGGGAGACAATTTCTACACTGTGGCAGGCGCCGATATGAAACGGGGGCAAATCGATCTGGTGATTGCCAAGGCCGATCAGCCGGTGGCGGAAGCTGGCGTCGATGCTCCGGAAGAATCCGACGAGGTGGTCGTCGTTAAGTCTCCGGTGGGAGAAGGCATCGCCATGATCCGCGCGCCGCTGTCCGGCCCGAGCCACGCCGTACGCGCCGAACAGGCGCTCAAATCCACGTCTTGTGGGCCATACTCCAAATAAGGCAGATGCTGCCGGACCGGCGAAGCGGGAAATGATGGGTAACTTACCGTTGCTTCTTCCGGCTACGCTGCGCCCGCTTACCGGACGAGGTAGCCGTTCCGCTCGGCGTTCCTTCTGAAGCCCGGCGGTCGATGCGCACCCCTGGAAAGATGATGATCTGGCCGAGAATGCAGTCGGCACGCTCCATGACCCGCGGTGTGGATTCCGCTACCCGGGGGAATTGCAAGATGATTGCCATTCTCGGTCTCCATCGTCCGACGTGGGGCGCGAACGCCATCGAGCCGACATCCTCCGCGCCTTCGCCATTAAGACGCGGGTAAGGTTAACGAACTACTAACTCCCGCATCACCTTAATCCTCCGCGGTGTCCTCGCCAAGAAAGTGCCGCCCTGCCTTGTCCTCGACCTCGACGATCCAAATGTCGGGGTCGAACTTTGTCTGGCGCGCCAGATAGCTTACCGCCTCCCCCTCGCTGACAAGCGGGGCGGCAAAGCAGCTCACCCAACGCCGCTCGACGTCGCTGGTTTCGAGGCCCGCCGGCGCGGGGCCGTAAAGCTTCACCGTCCCGTCGAGCCGATTGATGCAGATATAGATGGCACCGGCGTGCTCGTCTCCGCGGCGTGCGACGAATGCAGGAGCCCCGTGGCCCTGACAGCGGCGCAGATACGCCCTGACCCAAATCTCGCTCTTGATGCGCATGACCGGGCCTAGCGCGGTAGCTCAAGGCCGCGCGACACTCGCTGCGAGGTCACGGCCCGTGACGCGCTTGATCTCCCGCAACAGGTCGGGCGTGATGCGGCCGGTTGGCGCGATCTTGCGGTCGCGCTGAAAGGCACTCAGGGCGCGCTCGGTCTCGCTTCCTATCTCCCCATCGATGGGTCCCGGTGCATAGCCGAGATCGGCAAGGATCTGTTGCACTTGTTTCACCGTCTGGTCTCCTTTTGCCATCGGGCTTGGCTTCGCACGCAAAACGCTGCTCGGGGTGCTCGCCACCGACCCGGTACTGGCCCCGGGCGCTACCGCCTCGCCGAGAAGGATGTGGCGCAAGAGCGCATCCGAGGGCGCGCCGGTAACGGGAAGTCCATGGTCTTTCTCGAAGGAACCTATCGCCTTCCGCGTGTCGTCGCGCAATTTTCCGTCTGCCGGCCCGCTGTCATAGCCGCGCGCCGCAAGCTCCCGCTGAATTGCGGTTACAAGCTGCTGCGGGGCCTCCTGACCCGGCAGGGGGGGTACGTCCGTTCTCACCGCGGGGATCGTTGCCGGTTGCGGCGGCTTGGTTGCGGCGGCGCTCGGCATGCGTGGCGTCGGCGTGGCCTTGGGAACGACCGCTGGCAGGATCGCGGCGTTGCGTTGCTCCTGCAGGTAGAGCGCATTGTAAATGATGAAGCCGGTCAGGCCAACAAAGGCCAGGAACACAAGCCGCGCCACCATTACACCCATCGCTCACGGTCAACTAAACAGGTTTCTTGACCGAGGGTCGCCCGACAACCCCCTGGAGAATCCATCTTGGCTGCCGAAGCTAAAGAGTTGCTAAACGGGGAGCCGCACCCGCAAGTAGCGCAGGTCTGCTCGGTGAAGCAGCTCACGCCGCAGTGACGGCGGGCAACGGCTTCGGGCCTAGTTTCGGTTCGTTCTGCGGAGACCCCAGCGGCAAGACGATCGTAGCGGTGGTGCCGTGACCAAGCTTGCTTGCGATCTCCAGCCTGCCGCCATGCAGACGCGCGAGCCCTTTGACCACCGACAGGCCAAGACCGGCACCGTCATAGCTTCGGTCGTAGGAATTGTCAGCCTGCACGAAGGGATTCCCGAGCTTGGGCAGGTCCTGCTCAGCAATGCCGATCCCATTGTCGGCCACAACGAGCTCCACCCGGTCCTCCTCCACCCGTGCCGAGATGCGGACCCACCCGCCGGCATCGGTGAATTTTATCGCGTTCGAGATCACGTTGAGCAGCATCTGCTTGCAAGCGCGCTTATCGGCGAGAAGCTCGGGCACGGCGGATGAAACCTCGGTGATCAGCGCGAGCTGCTTCTTCTCCGCCGCGTGACGCATGACCTCGCCGCAAGAATTGATCAGCGAGGCCACGTCGAACGGCTCCTTCACGATCTTGAACCTGCCGGCCTCGATCTTCGACATGTCGAGAATGTCGTTGACGACGTTGAGAAGGTGCTCGCCGCTTTCATGGATGAGCCGGGCGTAGTCCCGGTAGCGTTGCTCGCCCAATGCACCAAACAGCTCGCGATTCAGGATTTCCGAAAAACCGATCACCGCGTTGAGCGGAGTCCTGAGTTCATGGCTCATATTGGCGAGGAACTGGGTCTTGGCGCGGCTGGCGCTCTCCGCCTCATCGCGGGCTCGCAATAGCTCGGTCTCTTGCGCCTTGCGTTCCGAGATGTCTCTGGTGCCGGCGAGGACACCGGTGCCCTGCGATGTCTCGAACCGCAATGGCCGGCAGCGCATCTCGACCCAGAGATATCTTCCCGGGCCGGACGAGCGGCGCACCCTGAACTCGACGGTGATAGGTTCGTTGTTGGCGAAGCACTGTGACAACGCCGTGAGATAAGCGGGCCTGTCGGCGACATGCACGCGCTCGAACAGGCCGTCGCCGTGAAGCCTGGCAGCTGGCTCGCCCAATAGCTGCTGTGCGGCAAGCGAAGCGAATAACACGCGGCCCCTGCCGTCGTGGCGCGTGATCATGTCGGTCGCGTGCTCAGCGAGCAGCCGGTAGCGCTCCTCGCCGATGCGAACGGCATCCTCGGATCGCATGTGGACGAGCTGCACGCTGATCGCGAGTCCCGCGGCGTAGGCGGCGGCGCTCATAGCTCCGAACAGCGCAAGCAGCGTGGGCGACACTGGTGGGGTTGGCATGGTCGGCACAAGGCCAAGAGCCCCGCCGACCGCGAGCACGGAAAGGCCGAGACAAGCGACCCCCGCCGCCCAGGCGACCACACGCCGATCGGTCGACAGCGCGGCCTCCAGGGGGACGACCACCATCCAGGGGACGAGAAAGGAGGTGATGCCGCCTGTGAGCCACGCCGAGAAGGTGACGAGCCCAGCGAAATTCGCCGCCGAAATCAGATGCGCGGTGCCGAGCTTGCCGGTGCGCGATAGGAAGACGGCGATGCCGATCGGTGAGAGGAACCAGAGAAAGGCGACAGCGCCAAGCAGCGACGGCTTCCCGCACAACACCAGATAGACCGGGAAGAGGCAGAGCGCGAGCAAGCCCGCGAGCAGATGCGCTGCGATGAAAGCCTGTTGGCGAGCAGCGGTCAGGACATCGTCGCGCATGGATTCGTGCACGAGCGAACCGAAATAGGCAGCGAACCCGCGCAAACTCTTGTTGACGAACACGCGCATCTCGGAGCGGGCCACCCGCCGCTGCGTCCCCGATTGTCTTTATTCTAGTCTCGATTATTCGGGTGCTCGCTTAAGGAAGCCTAAAGTTGCAACGGCGAGCGCGGGCGGCGCCAAAATTCGGCATCCTTTGACGCTCTTGCGCCCGGAGTCGAGCGAGATCGCAACGCCTTGATCAAGGCCCGCTCACGAATCGTACGGGTCTGGGGGATCGAATCTTTATTCAAAATTTCATACAACTTTAGTGCGATTAGGGGACGTTATCAGAAGCTTAAGCCAAAGCGACCGCTTAGATGTCTCTTAAACCTAAATATAGATTTTAGGCAAAATTGACTGGCAGTAGTGAAACTCGCTTATTTTCTCCGGATTATAGTAGCCCTACCTATGGGGAAGGTACCTGGCGGGCGAGAGCCGCCATCTGGATCGAAAGGGGCACTGTGATGTTTCTCATTAGGACGGCTTTTTGGCTCATAATCCTCGTTCTGCTGCTTCCGACCAATGAGCAACAGCAGAGCGAAGTCTATGGCACCGCACAGGCGGCCGTGAAGGACGTGAGCGGCTTCTGTGACCGGAATCCCGGGGTTTGCGCCACGGGCAAGGACGCTTTTGGCGTTTTCGTGGAGAAGGCACAATTCGGCGTTTCAATGCTCATGGGATTCATCCGGCAGGAAACCGGGGGGACCGTTAGCGATGCGCAAGCCCCAGGCGCGGATGATAAGGCCGCTGCCGAGGGCGCAGACGCAAAACATTCGAGCCTCGACCAGGCAGCCGTCGCGCAGGCGAGCATGGAGTCTTGGGCCACGGCACCTGTCACCGTGGAGCCTGCGAGCGTCGAGCCGACCAATTCGCAAAACACGCTCAACCGTGACGATCTCATGCCGGCCTGGGGCGGACGGCGCGGCGCCGGCATCTAGGCGAAAGGCCTGGAGCAGGACTGCGGCGCCTCGAACAGTCCGCCAACCCGCGACCGCCGCCGGGGGTGCCGACGCACGCACGGGCCGTCGCTTGCCGAACGATCGGCTTTGGCAGCACACCTGCCAGGGGCGCGCACCTAAGGATGGTCCCCCCTTTCCCATCTAAGGTGCGCGCCCTGAAATCCTGCCTGCTGAGTCGCAGATCCCCCCAATCCTGCTTATATTGGTTGCATGGACACCCCACAGCCATTGCAAAGGGAAGAGGCGCATTCGGCCGCGAGCTTCGACGAGATCGTTGCCGATTTCGAGCTGCTCGAAGATTGGGAGGATCGTTACCGCTACGTGATCGAGCTCGGGCGGAGGCTTCCGCCTTTGCCTGAGAATGCCCGGAACGCTGCCAACAAGGTGCAGGGCTGTGTGAGCCAAGTGTGGCTCGCGACCAGGGTCGATCCAGATGACACCGTTCCCCACTTAAGTTTTCTCGGCGATAGCGACGCCCATATCGTCCGTGGCCTCATCGCGATCCTGTTCGCCCTTTACTCCGGCAAGACGGCCGACGCGATTCTCGGCACCGACGCCAACGCCGTTCTCGGTCGGCTGCATCTCAAGGAGCACCTGACACCGCAACGCTCGAACGGGCTGCTGGCGATGGTTGAGAGGATCCGCAAGGACGCGCGGGAGGCGATCGCCAAGGCGCCCTCGCTTCACTGATCGTTAGACCCACGCCAGGCATCCAGGGTGGGACCGATAGTCCTTGCTCCCCCAATGGCGAAACGCGATTCCCTTCGCGCCGGTGCCTCTCCTCGGCGACATCGAGCCCGTAATGCCTGGCAAGACGCGTGAGCGCGATTTGCAGGGATTGGGCCTTGTGGTGTCAAGTATGACATCGCGAATTGATACCTATCACACTCTAGGGGGCAACAGCGGAGCCCGGGATAAGTCGCTAAGAGAGAAGAAGCGTTGAGGGTCAGCGCGAAGGCTTGCGCGTCCGCGACGGAGGCCGCGCCAACCCGAGGCCGGCACATCTATCCCCGTTCAATCCTCCCGGCCTGCGCTTGAGGGCATGCTGATCGCTCAGGGCGAAGGCGGGTCAGGGATTGCGAGCCGATTCGTCAGCGTCCCGCATCTTCGGCACGATGGTCGAGGCAGGGTCCGGGTACTACCTCAGGGCCCGCGATCTCCCGCGCCTGAAGATTTGAGCCCGGAAGGCAGCATGCGCATCCTGGCGAAGCTTGAACGAGCGCTTCGCGCCGAGCGGCGCCGCGGGCCATTGGAGCTACGAGCTCAACCGCCACCTTGGTCTTGTTGAGTGCCTATAAGGGTGAGCTGGCGCCTACGCCGCAGAAGCCCGAGGCTCAGCAATGCGCCCGCCGCTGCGCGCTCCACATCTGCGGCTGAGGAGCCGGATAGCGCCGCAAAGCGCGTCCGGTGCTGGCATGGACGGTCTCGGTAGGGCCCGCGGTGTCGTAGCAGAGGATTCTGTCGACGCGCCCGTCTTGCGAGAGCGGCAACCGCAGCCAGAACAGCACAATATGGTCACGGCCCTCGGCCGGTCCGCGCACCACGCCATAGAGCGGCGCGCCATGCTCCACCACCCAGCCATGGACCCGCTGCCAGTAGTCGGCGGCAGCGCCCGCGAAAATCCGGTCGATACGCTTGCCGGTGATCTCCTCGCCATAGATGTCGTGGAGGCGCGTCCCCGCCAGCCTGAACCGGGCATCTCCCAACCCGCCGGCGACGTCGATCAGACCGATGCAAGGAAGGAGCTTGGGCACGCTGAATGGATCAAGGTCGGAGCGTGATGGCATTGGCCGGGTCCCCGCGGAGTGACGCCAATAGTCGTACAGCTCACGCTGTCCCTGCGTCACCAACTGCGCCCGAAAAGCCCGTACGGACAGCATCGGCCCCCCTCCAGCAAGCCTTGCAGCAGCTCGCGAATCGCCACGTCAGAGGCGACTATGTGGAGTTCGGCCGCTCCGTGCAAGCCTCCGGAGCAGATTCTCTAAGAGTCACAATAGGTTGTGGTAACTTTCGGTGCGCACCACTCGATTTGGAGAAGGCTGGCGCGGCGAAGCGGCGGAAGCGCGGCCAGGGATGCGCCGCGCTGTACAGCCGATTCGTTTTGCTAACGGCGACGCTGCCCAAGTCCCATGCGTTTGGCGAGATCGGAACGCGCGGCGGCATAATTCGGGGCGACCATGGGATAGTCGTGCGGCAAGCCCCACTTCTCCCGATATTCTTCGGGCGACAGATCGTAATGCGTGCGCAGGTGGCGCTTCAGCGATTTGAACTTCTTACCGTCCTCGAGGCACACGATAAATTCGGGTGTGACCGACCGCTTGACCGGGACGGCGGGCTTCAGCTCCTCCCGGGCCGGCTGGCCTGAGGCGGCAGACGCCCTGCTCAGGGCATCGAACACATTGTGGATCACCCCGGCAAGGTCGGTAGCCACGACCGTGTTGTTGCTAACATAGGCGGAGACAATCTCAGCCGTGAGTTCGACGAGCTCGTTCTTTTCCAGATTTTCTTCCATTAAGTCGCTCCTTTGATCCTGCACAGTCCCCGCACCTCACAAGCACGGCAACGGTGTGCAAATGTTCTGGCATCTCCCTGGTCACGCGACCCAGATTATGCCGTTTTTGTGGCCGGAAGTTGCATTGTTTTCGCAACTAGAGACTGTGCTCCGCATAAAGGCGCACTACGCATCTGCATATATAGCACCTTTTCACAAATGCGCAATGCATCGTTTCTCATGAAGACTGTAGGCTGAATTAATATAGTGAACGAATACGCGACTTTCGCCCGCCGCCATTGTACCCAACCAGCTGCTTAAGTCTAATTTGCGATGTCTGCAATCACTGCAAAAAATCTCACGCGTCTGCGCGACACGTTAACCGGGATACTCAGGCGCGAAGGACAATCAATCCTGCGTGAGCAGCCGGGCGCACCCTCTTAAGAGGGGATTTCGAGTATTATATTGCAGACAAGCCAATACGAGAAAAAAGGAAGATTTGCATCCATGCCCAGAACCCTGGAGCCAGAAATGGACAAACCTGGCAAAGACGTCAAAACCGATGCGGAGTGGCGCGAGAAGCTAAGTCCCGAACAGTTCCGGGTGACGCGCAAGCACGGAACCGAGCGCGCGTTCAGCCATCCTTATTGGCAGGAGAAACGCGACGGCATGTATCGCTGCGTCTGCTGCGGCGCCCCGCTCTTCAGCTCTGAAACGAAATATGATTCAGGGACTGGTTGGCCGAGCTTCTATGCGCCTTCGGATGCCACTGCGCTGAGCGAGCGCGAAGATCGGGCCCTGTTCATGCGTCGCACCGAAGTACGCTGCGCCCAATGCGAAGCACATCTTGGCCACGTCTTTCCAGACGGCCCCAATCCCACCGGTCTCCGCTACTGCATCAACGGGGTCGCCCTGAAGCTCGACGGTGACGAGCCAGCTGGCAAGGACTCCGAGTAAATCTAACCGGATGGATGCCAAACCACCTCGCGCGGGGATAACCCCTCCCCGCGCCTCCTGCAGGCCGTCCACCTCGTCCCAACACGGGATCGTGCGGGTCGACGGCTACGCTTGGCTGCGCGCCTCGAACTGGCAAGCGGTGATGCGCAATCCAAATGAGCTCGACCGCGAGATCCAGGCCCATCTCGAAGCCGAGAACGCCTACAGCTTAGGCATTTTGGCTGAGACCGAGGCCCTGCAACAGGCGCTCTTCGCCGAGATGAAGGGTCGCATCAAGGAAGATGACGCGACGGTGCCGGCCCCCGATGGCACGTTCTCCTACTACACGCGTTTCGTCACCGGCGGTCAGCACCCGCTGTTCTGCCGCAAGCCGCGGGGCGGCGGAGCGGAGCGGCTCCTGATCGACGGGAACGCGCTTGCCCGCGACCATGCCTATTTCCGCATCGCCAACGCCTCGCACAGCCCCGACCACAAATTGATCGCTTATGCCGTGGATACGAAGGGATCGGAGTTCTTCACGATCCAGATCATCGAGGCGGAGTCCGGCGCCGTCGTCGATGCGCGGATCGCCGACAATAACGGAGCTTTCGAATGGGCGTCGGATAGCCGGACCCTGCTCTATATCTGGCTCGATGACGAGCATCGCCCGCGCCGGGTGCTCCGCCATGATATTGGTACCGAGATCGCCGATGCCGTCCTGCACGAGCAGCCCGACCCCGCCTATTTTCTAGGCCTCGGCGCCACCCAAAGCCGCCGCTTCCTGCTGCTCAGCGTGCACGACCACGAGACCACCGAGGTGAGCCTGATCGACGCCGACGATCCCTCGGCGCCTCCGCGTCTTGTCAGTCCCCGAGAGCCCGAGCACGATTATTCCGTCGAGCATCGTGGCGACCGGCTCGTCATCCTCACCAATTCGGACGGCGCCGAGGACTACCGCATCGTCGAAGCCCCAGTCGAAAGTCCCGGCCGCGCGGAGTGGCGCGAGATCGAGCCGCACCGGCCAGGCCGTCTTATCCTCGACATGGTGACCTTCAAGGACCATCTCGTGCGGCTCGAGCGCGAGGACGGACTGCCGCGCATCGTCGTGCGGCGCTTTGCCGACGGAGCCGAGCATGAGATCGCCTTCGCCGAGGAGGCCTACGCGCTCGGCATGTCGCCTGGCTACGAAGACGACACGAGCACGCTCCGCTTTACCTACTCGTCGATGACGACGCCGGCGCAGGTGTTTGACTACGACATGGAGACGCGCGAACGCACCTTGCGCAAGACGCAAGAAATCCCGAGCGGCCACGACCCTTCCAACTACGTCACGCGCCGGGTGATGGCGCCGGCAAAAGACAGCGAGACGGTGCCGGTCTCGCTTCTCTACCGCAAACAGACCCCGCTCGACGGTTCGGCACCGCTGCTGCTCTACGGCTATGGCGCCTATGGCATGTCGATCCCCGCGGGCTTCTCCACCAACGCCTTGAGCCTCGTCGATCGCGGCCTTGTCTACGCCATCGCCCATGTGCGGGGCGGCAAGGACAAGGGCTACCGCTGGTACAAGGAGGGCAAGCGGGAGAAGAAGATGAACAGCTTCACCGACTTCATCGCCGCGGGCGACTATCTCGCGCGTGAAGGATTCACCTCCGAAGGTCGCATCGTCGCCCATGGCGGCAGCGCCGGCGGCATGCTGATGGGAGCCGTCGCCAACATGGCGCCCGAGCTGTTTCTGGGCGTCATCGCCGAGGTGCCGTTCGTCGACGTGCTTACCACCATGCTGGATGCGAGCTTGCCGCTCACTCCACCGGAGTGGCCCGAATGGGGCAATCCGATCGAGAGCGTAGGGGCCTATCGCACCATCGCCGCCTATTCGCCCTATGACAATGTGGAGCCCCAAGGCTACCCGCACATTCTCGCTCTGGCCGGGCTCACCGACCCGCGCGTGACCTATTGGGAGCCGGCGAAATGGGTGGCGAAACTGCGCGAGCGCAAGACCAACGACAATCTGCTTCTGTTGCGCACCAATATGGAGGCTGGGCACGCCGGCGCCTCGGGCCGTTTCGAGCGGCTGAAGGAGGTGGCGCTCGCCTACGCCTTCGCTCTTCTGATCGCAGGTCTAGGCGGCTCGCCGTCACCTGTGCGAGAGTACTGAGTCTCGCCCTACATCGGCACGTGAACCCATGCTCCTCACCCGCGACAAATCCCAGCTGCTCATCATCGACGTCCAAGAAAAGCTGCTGGCGGCAGTGTCGGACAAGGAGCGCGTCGTCGAGCGTTGCGTGCGCCTCGTGCACGCCGCCAGGACGCTCGAAATTCCGATTACATACTCGGAGCAGTATCCCCAGGGGCTCGGGCCCACGGTCGAGCCCCTTCGCGAGGCGCTTGGTTACGCCGGAGCGGTCGTGGAGAAGGTCGAGTTCTCCTGCCTGAAAGCTGTGCCGTTGCGCGATCGGCTACATGAGCTTCGCCGCCAGGGGCGACCGCAAGTGGTAATTGGCGGCATCGAAGCTCATGTCTGCGTCACGCAGACCGCAATCGATCTCGAGGAGCAGGGCTTCGAAGCCTTCGTGGTCGCCGACGCGGTTGCCTCCCGAGAGAAAGCCAGCCGCAGGCTAGCCCTCGCCCGTCTGCTCAAGGCCGGCGCCGACGTCGTCGACAGCGAAATGGTACTGTTCGAGTGGCTGGGCAAAGCCGGCACGCCCGAGTTCAAGGAGCTGCAGGTCTTGGTGAAGTAGGCTTTACCCATTGGTTCTTTCCTGAACCGATCCTGCATTGCCGGTTCATGCGGGGTTCAGGCGCAGGGACGCAATGTCCGAAGCGTCAGATCCCTGTAACTGATAAAGCAAACCTTCCTCGGCACCTGGCGCGGAGTTCAGGGGCTCCGCGCCCACCCAAACTCACCCAACCCGTTCATTTAGCTTTCATTCGCGCTTCATGCGCCCTTCACGGCGCTTGCGCCAAACTCGGCTCGCACGCCCAACTAACCTTCCTGCTTACAGAAGCGCGGAGGCCTTTCGGCCTTCGCGCTTTTGCGTGTCTGGCAAAGCCCATCGGCTCGCTTGCCTCGACAGTCGGGAACCGTTAGCTTTCGCCGGACTTTCCCCGAGAAACCCCGCCCCCGGGAGGACTGCCGTGGCCTTCGAACTCATGAAACTCCCCTATTCCTATGACGCGCTCGAGCCCCACATGTCGGCCGAGACGCTCGAATATCATCACGACAAGCATCACCAAGCCTATGTCGACATGCTGAACAAGCTGTTGCCGGGCTCAGGCTTCGAGGGCATGAGCCTCGAGGAGATCGTCAAGGCGAGCTACGGCAAGAACCAGCCCGTGTTCAACAATGCCGGCCAGGACTTCAACCACAATCATTTCTGGCCCTGGATGAAGAAGGGCGGCGGCGGCAAGAAGCTGCCGGGCAAGCTGCAAGCCATGATCGACAGCGATCTCGGCGGCTACGACAAGTTCCGCGCCGACTTCATCGATGCGGGCAAGACCCAGTTCGGCTCGGGCTGGTGCTGGCTCACGCTGAACGACGGCAAGCTCGCGGTGGCCAAGACGCCGAACGGCGAAAACCCGCTTCCCCATGGCGGATGGCCGTTGCTCGGCTGCGATGTGTGGGAGCACTCTTATTACATCGACTACCGCAATTTGCGGCCGAAATATCTCGAGACCTGGTTCGACAACCTCGTCAATTGGGAACATGTCGAGGAATTGCTCGACTCCGCACCGAAATAAGGCAGCTTATTGCCGGATTTGCACGGATTTGCAGCAGGCGGCTCGAACGGGCTGCCCGTCCGCGTTTCAACGGCGACCGTTCACGCCCCTAACTGTGTTGCTCTGCGTCCGCGGAGGTCTGCCCGCCGCGCGTTGCCATGTCGACGCTGGCGCGTTCCGCGGCCTCGCTTGCTTCCAGCCAGCGATGCTCGGCTGTGGCAATGTTGCACTCGACCTCGGCCCGCGCCTTCATCAGCTCGGTCTCTCGGCTGACTCGTTTGCCAGACCGGACATCCTCCGCAGCGCCGCGGCCGGCACCCAGCACCATGTTGCGGTAATCGTCGAGACTGCCTTCAAGCTCTCTTGCCGTCCCGTCGTCGACCAATAGGAGCCGATCGGCGATCAGCCCCAATAAATGGCGGTCATGACTGACCACCAGCACCGCCCCGCCAAAGTCGGTCAAGGCCTGAACCAGCGCCTCGCGTGCATCCACGTCAAGGTGATTGGTCGGCTCGTCCAGGATCAGAATATGCGGCGCGTCCCGCGTGATGAGCGCCAGCGACAGCCTCGCCCGCTCGCCGCCGGAGAGCTGGCGCACCTTCAGATTCGCCTTGTCGCCCGAGAATCCGAAGCGGCCGAGCTGAGCACGGATCTCGCCGGGCTTAGCTCCTGGCAACAGGCGCTCCATGTGCTGAAGCGGCGTCCCGTCCGCGACCAGTTCCTCGATCTGATGTTGCGCGAAATAACCGACCCGCAATTTGCCGCTGGCGACCAGCGATCTGCCCATTGGCTTCAGCTGACCTGCAAGGAGGCGCGCCAATGTCGTCTTGCCGTTGCCGTTGCGGCCCACTAGCGCAAGGCGGTCATCGGGATCGATCCGTAAATTCAACCGCGACAGCACGGGCACGCCGGCGACATACCCGACCGAAGCGTCATCGAGCACGATGAGCGGCGGGCGTAGCTCCTTGGGGCTCGGAAAGTCGAAGACGAGCGAGGGGTCCTCGACCGCCGCAGCGATCGGCTCCATCGCCGCCAGCGCCTTTAGCCGGTTTTGCGCTCGATTTACCTGCACCGTTGCGCCCCACGAGGCCAACGTGACTCTTCGGCGGCAGGGATGCAGAAGCGCGATCAAGGACGAGATGGCCGCCCAAGCGCAGGGTAATGCCTTCAAGGGTGAGCATGGGGCAGCAATAGCGACTCAGCGAATTCCCGTGAAGCCCCGCCCAAGCCGCCGCCGCGACCAAACGGCCAAACGGCCAACTGATCGAGGGCTTGCGCGCGAGCGGTCACCCGCTATCACTGCTAGCCGGCCAGAACCTACTTATCGTTCTCCCTCTCCAGCGGCTTAAGGCTGTATCCGGTAAAATTGCCGCCGCGCTTGATGCCCCCAAACGTACCGCGCTTGATTGCGCCGGCCACGCCATCCTTGATGGCACGTTCCGCCATCCGCGTTGCCGCCGGCACGACGGATCTGATGATCTGCTTGCCGAACGTTGTCCAGAATCCATCGCTGCGAGAGCCGCCCCCGGACTTCTTCGCCGCGGGTTGATCGCTCTGCGCCGAGGCCTCGGCATCGGTGCGGTCGGCGGCGCGCTTCTTTAGGATCTCATAGGCCGACTCGCCGTCCTCGACCTCATCATATATGCCTGCCACCGGGCTCGACGTGATGATGGCCTTGCGCTCGGCATCGGTGACCGGCCCCACGCGTGAGTTCGGCGGGTGGATCAGCGTGCGCTGAACAATCGTCGGCTGCCTCTTGGGGTCGAGGGTGGACACCAAAGCCTCGCCGACGCCAAGCTCCATGATCGCCTTCTCGGTGTCGAAGGCTGGATTGGCGCGAAAAATGGTGGCCGCCGCTTTCACCGCCTTCTGCTCCATCGGCGTGAAGGCGCGGAGCGCGTGATGCACGCGATTGCCGAGCTGACTCGACACCGTGTCGGGAACGTCGAGCGGATTCTGCGTCACGAAATAGACGCCGACGCCCTTCGACCGAATCAGCCGCACCACCTGGAGCACTGAATGGTCCCCACCGTGGCCTTGGCGATGTTGCCGTATTTCGTGGTGAGTTCATCGGACCGAGCGGCCAAATCCTCAAGGAACGCTTGCAAGTCTTTGAGATCAACCAGCTGAAAATTCTTATCCTTGGCCTTCTCCTCATCGGCGAGCTTGAAGGCGATGTTCAGCACGCCGTCTTGCGTCTCATTTAGGTCCATGAGGCGGGAGAGAAGCAGCGGACCCATCTCGAAGATCGTGGCCCGGATCGGAGTACCTTGCTCGCCGAACAGGTCCCAGAAGATCACTGGGTAACCACGGAATTCGTTCTTGAAACCGATCTCCTTGGCACGCTCCTCAATCCACGGTTTCGGTGTGCCAGCCTCGGCAAGACCAGAAAGGTCGCTTTTGACGTCGGCGTAGAACACGCGCCCAGATCCGAGAAGCCTTCGGCCAGGCCTTGGAGCGTGACCGTCTTGCCGGTACCAGTAGCGCCCGTGATCAGGCCGTGCCGGTTGGCAAGCCGGAGAAGAATGAACTCCGGCTTGATGCTTTTCCCGAGATAGACGCTTTCGGCAGTCGCGGTCTCAGCCGTCCCGCCGGTTCCGCTGCCTTGCTTCGGCGCCGCCTTGCGCTTGGCCATGGCCACTCCTCCTCACGAATCAATCTGCAATCTACCGGTTGCCGGAGGCGACCGCAAAGACGGCTCCAGGGGCTGGCCGTGCTCTTTTTCGTCTCAAGGCCGCATGCTTTCTTGGCCCTTAGGCTTCGTGCTAGGAGGTGACGAGACGGGGTAAGGCTAGGATGACGATGGCTGAATTTTCCTTGGCGCGCGACTTTCCTTCAGCTGAAGAAGCGGATTGGCAGGCGCTCGTGCAGGAGGCGCTGAAGGGGGCGCCCTTCGCGTCGCTCCGCTCGACCACCTATGACGGCATCGTTATCGAGCCGCTCTATGCGCGCGCGGTCGGGGCAAGCGTGATCCCAGGCCGCGCCCCAGGCGCGCCTTGGGGAATGATGCAGCGCATCGATCTCCCCGACCCCGAAGCTGCAAACGCGCAAATCCTCGATGATCTGCACAACGCCGCTAGCGGGTTTGTGCTCGTGTTCGCGGGCGCCGTCGGCGATTTCGGCTATACGCTGTCGGCAACCGAAGCTGCGATCGCGCAAGCGCTGAACGGCGTCCATCTCGACGCCGGGGTTACGCTGGAGCTCGACTTCGGGCCGCCATCGCGGCAGGTCGCCGACGTGGTGGCCAGCTACGTCAAGGCGAAAGGGCTTGCGCCTTCTTCGTTGCAGATCCGCTTCGGCTTCGACCCGCTCGGCGCCATGGCGACGCTGGGCGTCGTCCCCATGCCTTGGACCGAGCTTGCAGCCATGGTGACGGGCCTGATCTCCGGTCTTGCGAATCAAGGCTTCACCGGCCCCTTCGCCGTGGCCGACGGCAGGCCCGTGCATGCGGCGGGCGGCTCCGAGGCGCAGGAACTTGCCTTCGTGCTCGCCAATGCCATCGCTTACTTACGCGCGCTGGAAGCGGGCGGCATCAAGCTCGACGATGCGCGCCGCTACATCTTCTTTCGCCTCGCCGCGGACCAGGATCAGTTCCTCACCATCGCCAAGTTCCGGGCGATCCGAAAACTTTGGACGCGCATCGAGGAAGCCTGCCGGTTCAAGCCTTCGCGCGCCATCGTCACCGCCGAGACCGCCTGGCGCATGATGACGCGGCGCGACGCCTACGGGAACATCGTGCGTGGGACCATCGCCGCATTTGCCGCCGCCATCGGCGGCGCCGACGCGATAACGGTGCTTCCTTTCAGCGCTGCGCTTGGGCTCCCGGACGCGTTTGCGCGCCGCATCGCCCGCAACACGCAAACCATTCTGATCGAGGAAGCGAACCTCCAACGCGTCGCCGATCCGGCGGCGGGGTCCGGCGCCATCGAATCTCTCACCGATCAGCTCTGCATGCGCGCCTGGGCGTTGTTCCAGGAGATCGAGCGGACGGGCGGCACGGCCAAAGCGCTGGAGACCGGGTCGATCCAGCAGGCCGTGGCCAAGGTGCGGGCGGAACGAGAGGCGAATATCGCGCGTCGGAAGGACTCTCTCATCGGCACCAGCGACTTCCCCGATCTTACCGAGGAACCGGTTGCCGTGCTCGAAGCGCCAAAGAACGCCACGGTCGACGCCGCGCAGGGCCAGCGCATCGAGCCGCTCCCACGTTTCAGGCTCGCCGAGCCTTTCGAGCTCTTGCGGGCTCAAAGCGACGCCTATCTCTCCCGCCATGGCGGACGCCCCAAAGTATTTCTTGCCTGCCTCGGACGCCCCTCAGATTTCAACGCGCGGGCGAGCTTCGCCAAGAGCCTGTTCGAGTCGGGCGGTATCGCGGCAATCAGTTACGCAGGCGCCTCGGCGCCATCTCTCCCCGGCGGGGAGAGGTCGACGCCGCAGGCGTCGGGTGAGGGGGATCAAGCCTCACGTCTAAGCTCTAACCCCTCACCCGGTCCGTCGCCCTCGGCGCCGGCCCGACCTCTCCCTATGGGAGAGGTGAAGACCGACATCGCCGCTCTCACCGCGGCATTCGAAGCGTCGGGAACAAGGCTCGCCTGCCTCTGCTCGTCCGACAAGGTCTATGCGAGCGAAGCGACCGATGCGGCGAAGGCGCTCGCCGCTGCTGGAGCCAGGCACAACTATTTGACGGGCAGGCCCGGCGACAACCGGCAGACATTGGAAGCCGCCGGTATCGGAACGTTCATCTATCAAGGCTGTGATACGCTTGGCGTCCTGCAGAGTGCCTATGAAAGGCTGAGCGCATGACCCGCATCCCGGCCTTCGCTGCGATCAATTTCGACGCAGGCAACCGCGCCGGCGTCGAGCCTGCCGGGGCCGGTGCTTGGCAAACGCCCGAGGGGATCGCCGTCAAGCCGGTCTATGGCGCCGACGATATTGCGCGGCTCGACTTCCTCAATGGCCTGCCGGGCGTGCCGCCCTATCTCCGCGGCCCCTACCCCACCATGTATGTGCAGCGGCCCTGGACGGTCCGGCAATATTCCGGCTTCTCCACCGCCGAGGACTCGAACGCCTTCTACCGCCGCAACCTCGCCGCCGGCCAGCAGGGCGTCTCCATCGCCTTCGATCTCGCCACCCATCGCGGCTACGATTCGGACCATCCCCGCGTCACCGGCGATGTCGGCATGGCAGGCGTCGCCATCGATTCCATCTACGACATGCGCACTTTGTTCGACGGCATCCCGCTCGACCAGGTTTCGGTCTCCATGACCATGAACGGCGCGGTGCTGCCCGTGCTCGCGCTCTTCATCGTCGCGGGCGAAGAACAAGGCGTGCCGCCGGAGCAGCTCTCAGGCACGATCCAGAACGACATCCTCAAAGAGTTCATGGTGCGGAACACTTACATCTATCCGCCCGCCCCCTCGATGCGCATCGTCTCGGACATCTTCGCCTACACCAGCCAGAAGATGCCGAAATTCAACTCGATCTCGATCTCCGGCTATCACATGCAGGAGGCCGGCGCGACCGCGGATCTCGAGCTCGCCTACACGCTTGCCGACGGCATCGAATATGTGCGCGCCGGCATCAAGGCCGGCCTCGACGTCGACGCCTTTGCGCCGCGGCTCTCCTTCTTCTGGGCGATCGGCATGAACTTCTTCATGGAGATCGCCAAGATGCGCGCCGCGCGTCTCCTCTGGGCAAAGCTGATGGCCGAGGCGTTCGCGCCCAAGGACCCGCGCTCGCTTGCGCTGCGCACCCATTGCCAGACGAGCGGCTGGAGCCTCGCCGCCCAGGACGTGTTCAACAACGTCGTGCGCACCTGCGTCGAAGCCATGGCGGCAACGCAAGGCCACACCCAGTCGCTGCACACCAACGCGCTCGACGAGGCGCTCGCACTCCCGACCGATTTCTCGGCGCGCATCGCCCGCAACACCCAACTGATGCTGCAGCAGGAATCCGGAACCAACCGCAGCATCGATCCCTGGGGCGGAAGCTTCTATGTCGAGCGTCTCACCTACGATCTTGCCGAGCGCGCTATGAGCCATATCGAGGAGGTCGAGAAGATTGGCGGCATGGCGAAAGCCATCGAGGCGGGCATCCCCAAGCGCATGATCGAGCAGGCGGCGACGGCGACCCAAGGCCGCATCGATTCAGGGCGCCAAACCATCGTCGGGGTGAACAAATATCGCCCAGACAACGAGGCCGAGATCGCCATCCTCAAGGTGGACAACCGCTCGGTCAGACGCCAGCAGCTGCAGAAGCTCGCCCGCCTCAAAGCCGAGCGCGACGAGGATAGGGTGCGCTCGGCTCTTGACGCGCTGACCCGTTACGCTGAGACAGGTACAGGCAATCTTCTCGAGGGCGCCGTTGAAGCCGCACGCGCCAAAGCGACCGTCGGCGAGATCTCCTATGCGCTCGAGAAGGTGTACGGCCGGCACCGCGCCGAAATCACGGCGGTGACCGGCGTTTATCGGGCAGAGATGGGCCGCATGGACGGAAGCTTGACCCGCGTCAACGAGCTGATCGAGCGCTTCGAGGCCGATCGGGGCCGGAGGCCGCGCATCCTCGTTGCCAAAATGGGCCAGGACGGCCATGATCGCGGGCAGAAGGTCATTGCCTCGGCCTTCGCCGATCTGGGCTTCGACGTCGATATCGGCCCTCTGTTCCAGACACCTGAGGAAGCCGCCCGCCAGGCCGCCGAGAACGACGTGCATATCGTCGGCGTCTCGTCGCTGGCCGCCGGCCATTTGACCCTGGTGCCGGCCTTGCGCGAGGCGCTCGAGGCGCTCGGCCGCGGCGATATCATGGTGGTGGTTGGCGGCGTCATCCCGCCACAGGACTACGAGGAGCTGCGCGCTGCGGGCGCCAAGGCGATCTTTGGCCCCGGCACGCCCATCGCCGAAGCCGCCATCGACCTGTTGCAGAAGCTCAGCGCCGCGTCAGGCGAGCGGGCCAAGCACGCGGCGGAGTAGGCCCAGATCGCTTGGTCGTCAGACAACTGTCATATCGCCAACTTATGCGTCACCACGGAATCACGCCATAATTTCTCGAGCGCGAAAGCCTAGCAACCGCCCGGCAACGATGGGAGGCCGAGGGCCGCGCGCCGAAGCCGGCGAGGCGTTGAGACCTGGAAGGGTTGGTCGGCATGTCCGTCAACGGTGTTACCGGAAACCCGGTAACCGGCCTCTTTGCGACAGGCTCGAGAGACCTCTTCGCCGGCCTGATCAGCAGCATCATGTCGGTTGCCTATGGGCTGTGCGGCGGCAAATGCGCTGCATAGGAGCAAACGCGCGTGGCCTACTGTGCTCGCCATCAAGGGGCGCCCGTCATGGCCACCGCTCTTGCTGATCGCAGCCAGCCAATTGGTGACTTGCAAAGGCTTCAGCTTTTGCAGCTCGATCTTGCCGAGGTGCGGGATGATCGCCGTATTTGCTCATTACTGGCTTGAGGTATTCGACGCAATGGAACACAACAAACTCACGGAGCAGCGTCTACGAGAGATTATGGCCAAAAATAAGAAAATCGCTGATCTGGTCTTTAAGCTAGATGAGCAGATGCTGCAAAAGGGGGGCCCAAAAGCGATGAAGATGGCGCCGGCCGAAGCCGAGCCGAGCAGGTATCGGAGAGGCGTTGCTGAGCAGCTCGTCAGCCGTCCAGTCGGCCGCGCTCATAGGGTGCTCTCTTCACTTTGCGGCAGCGCAATCTCGTGTCTCTTGCCAGCTCTCACCGAACTATAATCAGCTCAACTGCAGGCAACTCGCCGAAGAAGCCGCGCTGGTTTCCGAAAGAGCTTTCAACCTAGGCGGTGAGCGGGACGACAGTAAGCACACTTGGGAAATAGTGCCTCCTTCGGGTGCTCCGGTCGTCTTCTGGCCGACGGCTTTTATGGTGAATGATCCGGCCCGGATGGCCGAATACACAAGGTTGAAAGGCGAGTTCGATGCCGTCCTGCAAACTTCGGTGAAGAAGGGGTGCTCTATAGATTCAGGGCCGCGTCCGACTCCTTTAGATTCAACGCCGTGCCCCCGGTGCAGTGAATATCTGTGGGGGTGGCAGTGACACGGCGGGATGGGATCTACGACGCCAAGCGACGTGCAACACGGCATCGGTTTTTTTAAATGCGCTTCTTGCTCGTTTCTACCTCAAATGGTCCCCGCACGGTCAGAAGGGCCGAGGCAAGAAAGACCGGGCAAAAATAGCGAGCGGCTCGGCATTTTCATCGACCTGCTCTCCCAAGCCCGCACGGCGCTGGCCTTCTCGCGCAAGATGGCGGAGGTCCCTTGGGGGCTGGGTTGCGCCTCAGTTGCTGCGCCACAGCGACATAGGCGGCAAGGCCGAGGGCTATAACGCCAAGTACCGAGGCAGTCCAATAAATTAGCTTGCCGATTTGACCGAGCCGCCACCCCTCGCAACTGAGGTCGTCGTTCCGGAGCCGTCTAGGGCTCTGCCCTGGGCATCGGTTTGAGTGACTTTTCGGCTTCGCGCGCTGCTTCCTCGCGCTCTCGCCGTAACCGCTCACGCCGCTTCCGCTGTCGCTCGGTCCCCGTCATTGCCTTATCGCCGATAGGTTGTCTTGCCATGAGCGAGGCAGACCCAAAAGGAGAAGCCTCGCGCAGGAAGGACGTGGTTTCAGGGAGGGCTCGAACATACAAATGGCGCGAAGGCCACCCGGCGAAAACGTTAATCAGTCCGTCTCAAACTAACGACGCGGCCAAATGGCGCGACGGCGTCACGTCAGCGAGAAGAGAAGGACGCCGACGAAGCCGAGGCCCGTGACTGTGTGCATCTCGACGCAAAAGCCCCGGACGAGGAGTACCCGACCGAGGCTGGCAATTGCAGGAGAGTAAGATGCAGAGAAATGTAAGCCTAGTAGCCTAGCCCGTTTCCATCAAGTCCCTGGTCCGGTCTCCACTATTTCAGCGGCGCGTGCGAAATCGGCTGCTCGACGACCGACTGCTGGTGGTGAAAGCAGCCACCAAGTCCAACCGCAGCGGTAATGATAATGGCGCAAGCTAGAAAGACACGCATAGGTCAGTCCCCCGTTTCTTGGTCTCGATTCACCATAACATTCCCCGGTACGGAGTCTGTTCCAATTTGGCCACCTGCGACAAAAGGTGCCGGCCGAAGCCGACGCCCTAAGAAAGAAGAAGCCCCACGCCTCTCGCTCTTTGGAGAAGTGATGGTGCAGCCCATCACGCACAGTGCATACGAACTTCGAACAGCTTAATCGTGGCGGTTTGTAACAGACCGTTCCAGGGCCGCTCTAGCAACGCTCCGAAACAAAAAAGTTAGCGCGCCGGCCGAAGCAGACGCCTTCTGGCGCATTTTGCTAAGAGCCATTCGGGGACAAACGTCTAAGCTTGAGGTGTGCGCGGGATGCTGGTCGGTTTAGCAGCCACCCGATAGCTACGGCAGTTCTGGAGCCCGCGCACACCTAAAGAACGTCGAGGGCCGCCGGCCGAAGCCGACGCTGGGAACGCATACCCCCCACAGCGCAGTTCGGCTTTCTTCGGGGGATCAAAATATCGCGCTGGGATTTGCTGGCCGAAGTTCAGAACGGCTATATCGTCGTTAGGGTGCCGGGCACGAGCTACACCGTGACGTTTCATAAACCGGCTAACTCGCCTCAACTTCTCGCCAAGAGCTACCCCATGAAGAACGATCATCGCGCCCCAATGAATCAGGCGGAATTTCTCACGAGCGCTTGGAAGCTCGCCAACGACAAGGCGCGCGAGCTCGGTTGGATCGTGTAGGGGAAGACGGCGCCTTAACCGGCTCCGCACTGCACCCTCGCTTGGCCTCCGGTGCGTCCCACGCAAGTGAGTGCCCGGTCGGACAGAAACCAGTAATTGAGATTGGTCAGATTATATTCCATCACAATGGACAGAAACTCTTCGTCGCCGCCAACCAGCGCAAGTTCAGCGTGAGCGCGAGCGAGCTAGGTGCTCATCTACACTCCACGTACCGGCGCCGGCGAAAACGAGAAAAAGGAACACGAAGCAAAAGAGAATAGCCAGCTGACCACCGTTGAGCGTTGGAAAGAAGCCTCTGGGCGCATGCGCCATGAAATAGGCGACCGCCATGTCGCCAGCGAGGATGAAGGCCACGGGTCGGGTGAGAAAGCCGATCAAAATGAGAAAGCCGCCGACCTCGCAAGGCGATGCCGCCGATTGCATGCATTTCATTGTCGAAGGCTGGGTGGGAATCATCGTGAGCCCGGAGGAGGGTGGCTCGACCCGCGTACGTAGTCTCGGACCGCACACCACGATCGGCGAGATGGGGCTCATCACCGGGCGATCACGCAGTGCCACCATCCAGGCGGAGGTGGATCAGCGTGCTTTATACCCTGGGCATCGACGACTATGAACGCATCAGACGCGAGAACTACCCGCTAAGCCAGGCTCTTCTCACTTATGTGATTACCGTGATGGCCGAACGGCTCAGTTTCACGAGCAGGATGATCGGCGTGTTGCGCCGCTAGCGGGGCCACCAAGGGCGATGCTGCGAGACTGCCTAGGCAACGCTTGGAAGGCGCGGCGTCATCTACATCCATCTTGCGCTCGGGAAGGTTTGCCCCTACGCCGCATCCCATGAGCGCGAAACGCGGATCCGCATCCGGCTTGGACGAAATGATCGCGGCAGTCGAGGCCGGCGATCGGGTCGCCCTAGGCCGCGCCATTACCCTCATCGAAAGCGCGAAGCCGGAGGACGCGGCCCGCGCGCAAGCGCTGCTCGAGCGCCTTTTGCCCTTGACCGGCAAGAGCCTGCGGGTGGGCATCAGCGGCGTGCCCGGCGCGGGCAAGTCCACCATGATCGATCAGCTGGGACTGAACCTCGTCGCTAAAGGCTGTAAGGTCGCCGTTCTCGCTGTCGATCCGACATCGACCCGCAGCGGCGGCTCCATCCTTGGCGACAAGACACGCATGGGCAGGCTCGCCGCGGAGCCCGCCTCCTTCATCCGCCCCTCCCCCGCCGGCGACAGCCTCGGCGGCGTGACCAAGACGACGCGCGAGACCATCGCCCTGGTCGAGGCCGCCGGCTACGACGTGGTCCTGGTCGAGACGGTCGGCGTCGGCCAATCCGAGACGGCGGTCGCCAATATGGTCGACGTCTTCGTCGTGGTGGGACTGCCGGGCGCGGGCGACGAGCTACAGGGCATCAAGCGCGGCCTGCTCGAACTTGCCGACATCATCGCGGTCAACAAGGCCGACGGCGACCAGGTGGAGCGAGCCAATCGCGCCGCCATGGAATATCGGACGGCGCTGCACATTCTCGCCGCAGGCAACCCGAACTGGTCGCCTGTCGTACTCACCGTCTCGGCGAGGGACAACACCGGCCTCGATGAGCTATGGGCCAAGATCGAGGAACGCCAGGCCGCGCTAAATGCGTCTGGTGCGCTCGCTGAGCGCCGCAGCGGCCAAGCCGTGGCCTGGATGCGCGAGATTTTCGAGCAGCGTCTGCTGGCAGCCTTCAAGGGCAGCAGGCGCGCAGGCCGCCATTGGCGGGAGATGGAGAAGAAGGTCCGCTCGGGCCGCATCACGCCCGCCGCCGCCGTCGAGCACCTTGCCAAATTGATGGGCTGGCGCGAGCTATGACCAGGGCGTTACTCGCCTCAGGCAGGCGCTAACAGACGACCACCTCACGCAGCGCATCGCGCGCGGCGGCTTGATCATGATGAGGTGAAAGATGGTGCCGCATTGCGGTCTAGCCGCCATCCATGGCCGACTTCCTCGGATTGAGTTCTAAAGGAGTGGTGGGATTGACAAAGAACGGCGGCCTACGCGCCACCAGCAGCTCGATCGAGAGATCGCCTGCTCCCCCTGATCTTGATAGTGACTGTTCGTGCGTCGGTGCCAAGACAATAAGCCTTGATTGGACGAGGCCGTCTATGTTTTGCATGGGGAATGGCGGCATCTTTTGTCTGTTCCGCCAATCGGCCACCTCGCAATCGGTCGTCATGCGCCCGCTTAGCCTGCTCATCACTGGTTTTGGTCCTTTTCCCGGCGCAGCCGAAAATGTGTCTGGATGGCTCGTGGAGACGCTCGCGGCAACGAGGCCCTCGTCTCGGTTTGGCTGCGAGCTGCATGCGCAGGTCTTGCTCACCGAATGGGCTGAGGTCTCGGCGCGCGGCCCAAAGCTTCTCCACCGACATAAACCTCGCCTGGTGCTGCATTTGGGCTTGAGCAAACAGGCCCGCGGCCTCCGCATCGAGCGCTCCGCTCACAACCGGGTCGAGGTCAAGCAGGATGCGCGCGGCGCGCTGCCCATGACGGACACCATCATCGAGCACGGGCATGGTCGTCTCGACACGGACCTCCCCGCGGCAAGCCTCGCCAAGCATCTGCGCGAGCAGGGCCTTCCCGCGATCGCCTCCCGCTCCGCCGGCACCTATCTCTGCAACTTTCTTTACTATCTCTCGCTTGATTGGGCGGCCCAGCAGGACTCTCCTTGCGATGTCTGCTTCGTCCACGTCCCGCCCGGGCCCCGCCAAGGCGGTCCCTTGAGCGAGGCGGAACTCTTGCGCGGCACTGAGGCGATACTTCACTACCTCCTAGCCTTCGCCGATCGGCGCGAAGGAGCGGAGCAGCCGCAGGAGCAAACTGGCCCCGGTCTTGCTGTAGGAGAACCGGTCCCACACTG
>Ga0116219_10000088_pt1 | contig 84913 bp, 57 predicted proteins | sample Sb_taG_4_FD_91019 | JGI IMG/M metagenome (GOLD analysis project Ga0116219, IMG submission 91019) | Peat soil microbial communities from Weissenstadt, Germany - Sb_50d_6_BS metaG | ecosystem: Environmental > Terrestrial > Soil > Wetlands > Peat | place: Germany: Weissenstadt | collected 2010-09-21 | reverse complement strand
CGCGCCGGCGTAAGGGAGGGCCGGCGCGGCGTAAGCCCAAGCCCAGTCCCCGCCGCCCCCGCAATGGCCCTGCGCGCCAGGCCAGCAGATCGAACTTACCAAGAACTATTGAGCCGTTACTGACACTCTTCTCAACCTCTTGGTGAACTTGGACTTGCGGCGTAATCCGCGCGTCGAGTCGTGGGCAGGGGCGAAGTATCCCGGAAGTCCAAGGAAGCCCAGGAGAAGCGGATAATATCACTATTTCACCCTAGTTCGCCATTTAATCCCATTTTCGCCCGGCTGTCCGGAGATGGCCTGTAACACTCAGGGCACCGGGGATGGGGGCCCAGGCCCCGCGGCCTCCAGGGCCTCGCCGGCACGAGCGGGGCCGTTCGGGCTGGCTGGCCGGTCGCGTGGCGCTTGCCGAAGGATCTCTTCGAGGACGGCCACCGGGTGGCGGTCCTCAAGAGCGCTCAACGAGGTAATCGCGTCGATTACGCTGCGGCGGAAATCGCGCGCTTGCTCCGAAACCGGCAAGACCTGTACGACGGGCTCCTCGCCTCCCTCCACCGGTTCCTCGAACACCAGCACCTGGGGCTGGGGGAACGATTTCAGTTTCCAGCCGCGTGCCAGAAGGTAAGCGCGCAGGTCGCCCAGGCGAACTTTCTCGACCCGCGGATCAACCCAGCGCCATAGCTCGTTCATGGCACGCCTCCTTTTTTCACCCGGTCCATGATCCCGCGCAAGGCCTCCGGCGAAAAGACGTTGGCCCGAGGTATCGACAGCCGAACTGTTCTGCGGCGCTTGGTGTGCTCGCGGCCTCGCAAGGAGTACCAGTAAGCGCAGCGGCGCAGGAGTAGTTCTTCCTCCGTCTGGGCGAGCCATTCCGAGTCGTCCTCCGGGAGCACCAGGACGACGAGTATCCGGTGGCAGGGCGCCTCGATGTCACGAAGATCCTCGTAGGCACGCACCTCGAGGTCGTACTTGACGAAGGCCCCGTGAATGTCGGCCAGGGTCGTGCATTTCGCCTGGACATCCAACTTCCACCCCGACGGTACTCGCCGCCGTCCTCGAATGAGGATGTCTTCCAGGGTCAGGTCGATGCCATAATCGGGGCTGGGCAGGCTGTAGCCCATGCCACAGGCGGCGGCGACCGCCTGTACATAGGCTCGTGATAGCCCCTCCTGGCGATGCTCCCTGGTCAGCAAGGCTGGGCCCCCTGCACGGGCGCTGCCGGCAGGGAGTCGGGCCTGCCCCCCGCCAGTCGTCCTGAACTGTCATGAATCGTATCACACCGACCGCCTGCGCGGAAGAGGGCCGAAGGGCGGGAACGACGTGCGCCGTGATCCTTCAGGCGAAAATGGGGACGTTTTTCGCAACTACTTGTCCGTAATAGCTACACGTCATAATCGCACTGAGCCGGCCTTCGCCGACTTGGCCGGCCGGCCGCGCGGCCGAGGCAGGGGCCGGACCAGCACCTGCGCCATCCGCCCGCGGAAGGCGTCGTCATCGACTGCCCAATCGCCACGACGTACCGCGTCCTCCGCGGATCCTCGCCTCGCAAGAACTCCTACCACAGTTGCCGTCGCTGCCCCGAGGGCGGCGGCTCAACGAAATCAGCGGTTCGTCTGAATCACGTCAGCGGCGAAGCGGGCGCTGTTGCGCACGTCGCGATCGGCGTCGGCCTGGGCGGCGCGCTGCAGGGCCGGCAGCGCTCGCGGGGAGCCGATCAGCCCCAGTGCCCGCGCCGACGCCTCCCGCACCACAGGGCTCGTGTCGCTGGCCAGGGTGCCCGTCAGTGCGTCCACGGCCTTATCCGCCTTCATCCGACCCAGCTCGATGGCCACGTCGGCTCGTGCCTGGGCGTTCGGGTTCGACAGGTGCTCAATGCGCCGGGCGATGTCCGCCTGCCGATCGTCCGCCACCACGGGCCGCAGCACCGGGGCGGCAACCACCTCGGGCGCCGCCGAGGCCACTGGTGCAGCCGGTGCCGGCGCCGCGGTCACGGCAGGCGGGGCATAGGCCGGCTGCACCACCAGCGGGGCCGGCTGCACAACCACGGGCGGCGGGTAATAGTACGGGTAATACGGGTAGTAAGGGGAGTAGTAGCCGGGGCCGCAGATCGGGAACCCGATGCCAATGCCCACTCTCCAGCCGGCCGACGCCGGGGCCGCACACGCCGCCAGTAGCGCCAGGGCCGCACACGCCAGTAGCCTCACTCGTCTCACGGCTCACCTCCTTCTGCAGTCGGGGCGATATCACCCGTGGGGTCCAGGCGGCCCCATCTGTCAGGATCGGCCACGCCGGCTGCCCATCGCAGGAATTCTTCCTGATGGGGCGGCGGGCGGCGCGGAATTATGCCGGCGGCGCCCAACGGGTCAACGTCAGAAGACGCCCCCTTTCGCGCCTTCGGTATATCCCGCAGAGTTCCCCAGGGGCGGCGCCCAGGTCGAGTAGCCCCGGCCGGCACTATAGAATGAACAGGACACGAAACCAAGGCGACGAGTTCCGGGGCAACCCGGGAGGCTTCGACATGGCCCGGACAATCAAACCGCCCGCCCCCCTGGACGTCGCGCCCGGCGAGCGGAGTGTCTTCCTGGCCGGGTCCATCGAGATGGGGCAGGCGGAAGACTGGCAGAGCGCGGTCGCACAGGGCCTGGGCGACCTGCCGGCCGTCATCCTCAACCCGCGCCGCGATGCCTGGGACGCGAGCTGGGCGCAGACGATCCACAACCCCCAATTTCGCGGACAGGTCGAATGGGAGTTGGCCGGCCAGGAGGCGGCAACCTGCATCGCCATGTACTTCGCCCCCTCCACGAAGGCGCCCATCACCCTGCTCGAACTGGGACTGTTCGCCCGCAGCGGCAAGGTCGTCGTCTGCTGCCCCGATGGCTTCTGGAGGAAGGGAAACGTGGAGGTCGTTTGCGAGCGCTACAACGTGCCCCTGGTGGGCAGTCTTGCGGAGCTGATCGCGGAAGTTCGCCGGCGCCTTGGTGGAGAATGAGACGAGAAGGCCCGAAGCGCGGGCGAGAGTTCTTTCCGCTCGCGCTTCGGGGCCCGGTCGATTAGTCCTTCGCCGCCACCTTCACGCTCAGCGGCTCGACCCAGTGCTTGGCGTCGGCGTTGTAGTACAGGTAGGCCCGGCTTGCCGGACCGCGGTACTCGCCCGGCACCCGGCACTCCAGGTCGATCGGCACCTCGATCTTCTGCCGCGGCGCCAGGTCGCGCCAGTACAGGATCAGCTCGCGCGAGCGCGTCTCGTACTTGCTGATCAACCCCGGCCTGGTGCCGTTCTCCCGCAGAAGGGCGTGCTCCTTCAGCTGCTTGAAGTCCACGGGCAGCGACAGGCCGGCGGGCAAGCCGATGATCGCCACCGCCATCCCTTGCCCCTGGTCCATGACGTTCTCCAGCGTCACCGTCAGGTGGACCGCGTCGCCCTCGTTCGCCAACTCGCGGTCCAGCTTCGTCGCCAACCGCACAGCACAGCCCTCGGCACTGGCCGGCTTCAGCGTCTGGTACGACCAGGTCAGCGTGTACGGGAAGTTGTTCTTGCCCGTGATCCGCACCCCCACCTTGTTCGCGCCCGGCTTTAGATACTTTTCCGGATCGGGCATCTCGATGCTCAGCACGTCCTGCGCACCCGCCGCGAACTTCAGGTGGCCGACGCTCACATCGCCGACCGACAGGGTCAGCTCGCCGGGCTCGGCCGTCTTCTTGTTGGCGCGGGCGTGGGCGATCAGCGCCTTCAGCGCCAGGATCGTCGATTGCGTCGAGCCGAAGCCGCCGTAGCCGCCGCGCTGCTGGCCGATCCACTTCACCGCATTCTGCACCGGAACGTTGAAGTCGCCGGGGCGATTGGCCTTCAGCCAGCCCAGCACCGCCAGCGCCGTCGTCTCGATCCGCAGGTCGCGGCCGCCCGAACCGGTGATGCTTGTCCGCTCCGCGTCGAGGTGGCCGTCCTCCTTCTGCAAGCCGGCCGCCGTCTTGAGCAGGGCGACGGCGTCGGCGGCCCCGTCACGGTTCAGGAGGCTGTTGGCCACCAGCGACAGGAAGTACGGGTCCTTCGACGTCTTCGCCTGGGCGTGCAGCGCCTCCAGCTCCTTCGTGACGTCGTCGTCCTTGCCGCTCTCGGTCAGCGCCCAGACGATGTAGGCGTTGGTGATCTGGTCCGGGGCGCGGCCGAAGGTGTCGAGGGCGCGTGCGTTCCGCGTGAAGCCGCCGTGGCCGTCGCGCGACGCCAACAGGTATTGGCGCGTCCGCTCCAGCATCCCCGGATCGACCTTGTAGACCCGGGCCATGTCGCGGAACTGCAGCAGGCCGTAAGCGGTCAGCGCCTCGTGGGCACCGTCCGGGGCGCCGAACCACTCGTAACCCTGCTTCGAGTTATTCGCCGTCTTCGGACATTCAAAGGAGGTCAACTGCTGGTAGCCGCGCCCCAGCAGGTCGAGGGCCCGCGCCTCCACCTCCGGCCGCGACTGGTTGCTCTCCTTGAGGTAATCGAGGATGAGCAGGTTGGGGTAGTTGCTGGTCGAGGTCTGCTCGAAGCAGCCGTTGGGCTCGCGCATCATCGCCTCCAGCCCCTTTTGCAAGGAGGCCAGCGTCGAGGGGTAGACCTGCACGCGACATTTCAGCGTCCCCTTCACCCACGTCTCCGGCAGGAGCACCTGGTCGCTGGCGCTGCCCTCCAGCAGGTCGCTGCGGGAGCCGACGACCGGGAAGCCGTCCGGCACGATGCGGAAGGTGCGGGCCACGCTGTCGGCGGCGAACGGCTGCGCCTGGCCGCGGAACTCCACGCGCGCCACGCCATCGATCAGGTTCGGCCGCAAGTGATAGAGGCGCCGCGCGGCCGACTTGCCGGCGACCGTCAGCGGCTCATCGGCCTTGTCGCCGATCAGCTCCAGGCCGGTGGCCGTCGCGCTCAGGCTGACGGCGCGGCTCTCGGGGGTGTTGTTCCTGACGATGACGGGCAGGTCGATGCGGTCCGCCGAACTGGCCTCGATGGGCGTCTTGGGGTCCAGCGTGAACGGCAAGCGCGATTCGACGGCCGCGGTGGTGGTGCCGAGGCGGCCGTCGAGCGTGTGCCCGGCGGCGCTGACCACGAAGGTCGTCACGGAGTCGCACAACTCGAAGGAGACGGTCGCCTGGCCGTCGGCCGACACGACGAGAGCGGGCTGCCAGAGCAGCGTCTCGGCGAAGTCGCTGCGGACGCCGCCCGGGCCGGCCGAGGCGTTCTTGTGGGCGTACTCGCGGACGACCAGCGGCGGCGGCGGCGGGGCCATCGGCTGCCCGGCGAACTCGGCACCGCCACCGCGGCCGCCGAAGCCCGGGGGCATCGCGCCGCCGGGGACCGCCGGGCCGGCCGGGAAGCGCCGGGCCTTGTCCGCCAAGGCGCGGAGTTGCCGCTCGTCGAGACGCTTCCCCGCCCCCCCGCCCATCTGCTCCAACTCGCGGCGATTCTGCTTCTTGCCGTCCAACCCGTCCAGGCCGCCGGCGCGGTCCAGGCCAGCGCCCCTCTTCGCGAGGACCTCGTCGTGTTGTCCCAGGGCGTCGGCCTTCGCCTTGCCCTCCCCCTTGACGGCGTTGGCCCCCTGGGCCATCCCGCCCGGGGCCCAGCCGCCCGGCCGAGCCTGTATCGGTGGGGCTTCCTTAAGCATCTTTCTTTGTTCCATCAGATCTTCCGGCGCGGCATCCGGGGCCGGCATGGCGGCGGCATCGCGGGCGCCCGGCGCCAACGCTCCCCTCTGTTCCTGGAGCTGCGCCGTCAGGGCCGCCTCCCGGTCACGCTCAAGGCGGCTCAACAGCGGCAGGGCCGACAGGTAGAGCACGACCAGGGCCAGGAGCGCCGCCCCGACGCCGAAGGTCGCGCTGCGGGTCACCGACCGCGGCAGCCTCACCAGAAGCGCGCCCAGCAGCAGCAGGAAGAGCAGCAGGGCCGCGACCGGTCCCAGGGGGCGGCCGTAACGGTCGATCCAGTCGTCGTAGCGCCGCAGGCGCTCGGCGGCCTCCCCGGCCACCTTGTCACCGCGCACGGCCGCCAGGCCGGCCGACGCCTGGGTGAATTCGCCCTGCAACTTCTCGAAGCGGTCGTCGAAGTCCTCGACCACCGTCTTGGCCTTTTCCTGGGCGAAGTCGAACACCTTCGGCGACGCCTGGCCGTTGGCCACCAGCAGCCGCTCGGCGTCCTCGCGGAGCTTCTGGTTCTGGGCGAACCGCTCCTTGAACTTTGCGGGATCCTGCTCGGCGAAGCGGCGCCAGCCCTGCGTGCCCAGCAGCAGGTCCAGGGCCGTCCGCGCCTTGGGATCCTCCGACAGCAGGAAGTCGGCGTGCTCCAGGTCCTCGGGCTTGCGCACCTCGGTCGTCAGTAGGAAGTGCGTCGGCATGCTGCGGGCCGTCTTCTCGTCGGCCATCGTCAGCGTCCGCTTATCGACCACGCTCAGCAGCACCACCGCCCCCGTCGGGCCGCCCCGCTCGTCGCTGGCCGTCACCTTCAGGGTCACGCGCTCCCCCGGCAGGTAAGCCGTCTTCTCGGCCGGCAGGTCGGGACGCACCTCGAGCTTCAGCCGTTCGTTCGGCTGGCGGTAGACGAGGCGCTCGGCGCGCGGCACCAGCTGCCGCGGCTCCGCTTTCGCGCCACTCAGGTCCTCGAAGACCGTGATGCGATAGACCCCGCCGGCGCCGTGCGACGGCTTCAGCGACACCTCGCTGCATTCGCCCTGCCTCACCGTGACCAGCTGGTGGTCGAGCAGGCGGCCGCGGCAGTAGGCGCCGACCAGCAGTGACTTGTCGGCACGCGGGCTGCAAACCTGCACCCGGATGGCGTCGGCCGGGCCGGTCACGCCATCGACGACCTTCAGGGCGACGCCGTCCATCTTCGCCTCGGGCAGCTCGTGCTTGCTGGTCACCCCCAGCGGCGAATCGATCCTGAGACGGTACTTCCGCATCGAGTCGGGGCGGAAGTGGAAGGCGCCCATGCCCTGGTTGACTCCCGGCTCGCCGGCGTCGGTCAGGGTGTGGATGTCGTCCACGATCACGTTGTCGCGGTCATCGAGGAGTTGGCCGCGCAGGTCGCCCGGCTTGTCGAGCGCGGTTCGCACCTGGAAGTAGACGCGGTTGTCGGCGCCGGCGACCAGGTCGCCGCCCTCGGGGTAGAAATCGACCTGCAGCGACTTCACCACGATCGGGATGCTGCGAATGATGGTGTCGGGCACCGCCTGGTCCAGCAGTTTGACCGAGAGTGACGCCTGGCCGCGCTCGATCTCCCGCGGCAGCTGGAAGGAGACATCGACCTTGCCGTTCTGGTCGGCGATGAAGTCGGTGACCTTGCCGCCGGCCTGGCCGTCGGTGCCGTAGGTCTTGCCGTCGATGAGGATATCGGGGGTCGCCCGGCAGGCCGCCGCTGGCTCGCCGTTGCTGCGCGTCACCTTGAGGCGGGCGACGACGGTTTCGCCAGCCCCGTAGGAGGAGCGGTCGAAGTTCAACTCCTTGTTGAGGGAGGCGGCCTGATAGCGATTGACGAGGAACTTGCGCTCCTGCGGCGGGAAGCGGTTGTTGGCCTCGCTCACGGTCAGCGTGAATTCGCCGCCGTCGGGGCCTTCCAGGACGTACTCGCCGGCGCCGAGGCCGCGCAGCGGCTGGCTGTCGGGGCCGCGCAGCTCGGGGCCGTCCTCCGCGCGGTGCAGGCGCGAAGTGCCGCTGAGGATGTCGCTCTTGACGCCGCGCGAGTTGGTGATCGTGTACATCAGCCGGAAGTCGTCCGGCGGCGGCTTGAGACTGAAGCGCTCCAGGGTCAGGGAGCGGAAAGAGACCGTGTCGCCGATCTGGTACATCGGCCGGTCGGTCGCCAGGTGGGTGAGGTAGGTCGGGGCCGCCAGCTCGAGCTGCTCGTGCAGGCTGCTGTTGGCGTCGGCGTCGCCTTCGCGGCGGGCGTCCACGGCCAGGGCCAGGGTGGTGCCGGGCCCCAGCGGCAGGTTCGGCTGGAAGGTGAACTGGTACTCGCCGGGAGTCGGGACGTCCTTCTCTTTGAGAACAGGCTTGCCCGCGTCATCGACGACGGCCTTGCCCTTGTCATCGACCAAGGTGACGTCGAGGCGGGCCGGGACGCGCTGGCCCTTGAGGTTGCGCGTCTCGATGCGGTACTCGTTGGGGGCGCCGACCTGGACGCGCTGCGGGCCGGAGACGACCACGTTCAGCTGGCGTTTGCGTGCCGCGTCCCAGACCTCGGCGACCTGCCGGTCCCGTTCCATCGGCAGGCGGCCGAGGCGCAGGGTCAAATCCTCGGCGTCCTTCGCGGCCTCGGCCACCTGGTCGGCGTGGGCGCGGACGGCAGCGCGGGCCTGGAGGTAATCGTGGCCGGTGCGTGCGGCGGGGACGCCGAGGCCGCCGGCCGCGAGGAGGAGAGTGGCGGCGACGGCCCAGCGGCCCCAGCGGCGGGCACGGCGCGGCGGGGCGGCCGGCTCGGGCAGGGGCAGCGTCTGGGGGGCAGCCTCCTCCGCGGGCGGGTCGAAGCGCACGGCGGGAAACTCCTGCTTGGCGGCGGTCGCCAGCAGCTGTTGCTGGTGCCGCGCCTTCTCCAGCGCCGCCTGGCACGCGGGGCAGGCGGCAACATGGCCCAGGAGTTCCTGATTCTCGGCGTCTTCGAGCAGGCCGTACAGGTGGTCCCACAGCAGGGACTGATAGTGAGTGCAGTCGTGCATGTTTCGTTTCAACCCGCCCCCGGCTCAGACGCCGGAGGAAACGAGGAATGTCGCCGCGAACGGTGCGGCGGATGGGCCGGCGGGATCGACCCGGCGGCCGGGGGTTCAACACGGGCCCAGCGCGGCGCGGAGCTTTTGCAGGGCGCTGCGCATCTGCGTCTTGATCGTGCCCACCGGGCGGTCGCGCATCTCGGCGATCTGCTCGTAGGTCAGTTCGCCGTTCTGGCGGAGGAGAAAGACTTCTTTCTCCTCGGGTCGCAGGTGCATCAGGGCCGCGCGGAGCTGTTGCAGGGCTTCCTGCTCCTCCAGCGCCTGGCCGGGCGGGACGTTATCCACCATCGGCATGATTTCGGCTCCGTGGAGCGCCTTGACCCGCCGCCGCCAGGCACTGCGCTGGACGTCGCGGGCGGCGTTGAGGCCGACGCGGAAGATCCACGCCTTGAGGTTCTGCACCTCGCTCAGGCGGTCCTGCGCGCGCCAGCAGCGAAGGAACACTTCCTGGGCCACGTCCTGCGCGTCCTCCCGGTTGCCCAGCAGGAACCAGAGCGTGCTGACCAATTCGTCGCGCAACTCGTTGAAGGTGCGCACCAGAAGTTCCCCGGGCGCGGGCACTTCCGTCGCCCCTGGTGCCGGCCTTACACAGACGCTTGCAACAGGTTTGCTCATACCGCCACCTTAACAGACGAGAAGAGCGAAGGCGCGGATTGCGGCCGCGTGAAAAAAGATATGTACACGATCAGGCGCGATCCTTCGGGCGACGCCCGCGGACACAGATTGCAACCAGCCTAGCGGCCCCTTCGTTGGCGCACAAGGGCCAACCCTCTCCTCGTAGGTCAGGCTTTCTAGCCTGACCAGAAGCAGTGTCAGGCTGGAAAGCCTGACCTACGACCGCCGGCGGCCCCGGGAGACTTTTCCTCGGGGGTCTCGGGGTCTCGCGATTCCTTGGTATTTTCTTGACGCGGCCCCCGCGGCGGCCATAAACTGGCGACGATCTTGTTTCCCATCTTTCTTCGACTCGCAGGAGACGTTCGATGATCCGACCCGCTTCGCGCGCCCCGGCGCGGCCGCGCACCGGCTTCACGCTGGTCGAGCTGCTGGTAGTGATCGCCATCATCGCCATCCTGATCGGCCTGCTCGTCCCCGCCGTCCAGAAGGTCCGCGAGGCCGCCGCCCGCATCAGGTGCGGCAACAACATGAAGCAGTTGGGGCTGGCCTGCCACAACTGCAACGACACCCAGGGGCGCCTGCCCCCCCAGGCCAGCAACTTCGCCGGGGCCTACCTGGGCCCCCTGTTCTTCCACCTCCTGCCGTACATCGAACAGGACAACGCCTGGAAGATGGCCTCCTTTCTCGACTACACCGCAGCGGTCGGGACGCCGACGCCCAACCCGGGGACCACGGTCAACATCGGCATCATCTGGCCGACCTGGGACTCGGTGAACACCAGCAACAACACCTTCCTGCGGCAGACGAAGATCGCGGTCTACCAGTGCCCTTCCGACCCCAGCCTTGGCAACGGCATCGACTGGACTCCCGGCGACTCCTCCTACGCCGGCAACTTCCAGGTCTTCGGCGGCGCGGCCAACACCTTCACGCCGCCGAGCTACACGAACTACCTCACCGTCTGGGACGGCATGGCCACAATCCCCACGACCTTCGCGGACGGCACCTCGAACACGATCCTGTTCGCCGAGAAGTTCTCGCGCTGCGACGGCGCCGGCGCTCCCGGCGGCACCTGGTGGATGCGCGGCGTCCTCCACGGCGCCCAGGGCCTGGGCGGTTCCGACGATAGCTATCCCGGCGACCGGCTCTCGGCCGTCTTTGCCGGGGGGGTGGGCGTGGACGGCACCGTCTGGACGACCGGGCCGGCCTCGAAGTTCCAGGTGCTGCCGATCCCCTTCCTCGCGAACCCGGGGCCGTGTGACAAGCGGCTGGCCTCCTCCGGCCACCCCACCGGCATGAACGTCTGCCTGGGCGACGGCAGCGTGCGCTTCCTGTCGCAGAGCATGAGCCCACAGACCTGGTGGGCCGCCTGCACCCCGGCCGGCAACGAGACCCTCGGCTCGGACTGGTAAGGCCGCCAGCGGGAATAACTCTCCCCTCGCCCCAGTACTCCGGGGAGAGAAGAGAAGAAGAAATGCCGCTCGCACCAGAGGGAGGACATGCGATGACAAAGGCCCCGCGCGCCTGGCGCGCTTTGGCGGTCTGGCTCCCCTTGCTGCTCGCCCTCCCTCTCGCGGCCGGTTGCGGGAAGGAGCGGGGGACATTGTCGGGTCAGGTACTCTACCAGGGCAAGCCGTTGCCCGGCGGCCGCCTGACTTTCCGGCCCGACGACAGCCGCGACAATACCGTCACGGTACCGATCGACCCGGACGGCCATTACGAGGCGACGCTCTTTGTCGGCGACGGGAGCATCAGCGTCGATAACCGGGAGCTGCGGCCGCTCCCCAGCATCGGCGCTCCCAGGCCGCCCGGGGTCAAGGTTCCGCCCCCGGAGGGGGGAGCGAAGGCGGCGGAGCCGCCGCGGACAACGGCCCCCGGACGTCCCGCCGGCGCCTACCTCGCGATCCCGGAGAGGTACTACGATGTCGAGAGCTCCGGCCTCCGCTACACGGTGAAGCGGGGGGAGGAGACGTACACCATCGAGTTGCAGTGAGTTCGACGCCTGCCGGGCAAGCCGGCAGGCGTCGGATATGACCCCCGTTTCTCGCGCACTCATCTTTTTCTCACATTTTCTCACATTTTCCTTGACGCCCTGTTGCGGCCGATTTAAGCTGTCAGCCGACTCGTCTTCTCTCTTTTATCGACTCGCAGGAGGGCCTGCCTGCTCCGGCTCGCGCCGCTCCCGTAGGCGGGGGCAACCGCCGACAGGGCCAGCGAAAGGGCACGCCGGGGCGCTGACTTGAAGAAATGCACAGAAATTTAATTGACGAGCGCGACGGCGGCGTTATGCTTAACGTCCGCATTAGCGACGATTCAGAGTGCGGGCCGCCGCCGTCGTGGGAGGGGAAGGGAGGCGGTCCCGTGCCGGCCGGGGCGACTCGACACGGATGCCCCGGCGACTCGCTGTCTTGTCGGGGCCCTTCCCTGCAGCGACGTAGCGTCGGCCGCCCGGCGTCCCGGGCTGGCCTTGTTCGTCTGTTCCGCCAGTCCCGCCCCCGCCTCGGGCCGCGGCCGTTCCTCTCTGCCGCGACTGGGCGAGCGTGCTGGGCGGGGGTGCCTTGCGCCCCCGATACGTGTCGAGGGAGGACTCTGCCTTGAACAGCAACAGTACCGCCACCGTGAAAGCGCGGCCCGCCAAGTCCGCGCCCGCGCCGAAGAAGCCAGCACCGCTCAAGGTGTCCGACGACACCCTCGCGCGGCTGACGAAGATCTTTCGGCTGCTCGCCGACGAGTCGCGCATCAAGATCGTGCTGGCCTTGGCCCAGGACGGCGAGGTCCACGTTTCCGCGCTGTGCAAGATGCTCGGCACGCCGGCACAGCCGATGTCGCAGCCGGCCGTCAGCCATCACCTGACGCTAATGCGTCTGACCGGCCTGGTCAACTACCGCCGCCAGGGGAAGAACAACTATTACCGGCTGGAGGGCGATTACATCCGCGAGCTGCTCGAGCAGGTGTTCGCCGACTGCGGCAACAGCCAGCAGCAGATCCAGTTCGACGATTTCGCCCTGGCGTACAAACGCGGCCGGTAACCGCGGCCACCCCCCGCATTGCCGTCCCGGGGCAACGCTGCCCACGCGCCGACCGGCGCGTCCGTCCGCCGTCCGCTCCCGCCCGGCCCGGTAAAATGAGTGTGGGCAGCGCCCTCGCCCGGGATGGGAGTCGGACGCTTACGGCTGAGTAAGCCGCAAGCCGCGGCGCCAACCGACTTTGTCCGCCGCTCCCCCCTCGGTTATCCTGGGGTTATGACTATTTGGGTTGGCACGTCCGGTTACTCCTACCCCGATTGGGTGGGCCCCTTCTACCCCGAGGGGACGCGGTCCCAGCGCATGCTCGCCTACTACAGCCAACACTTTCCGCTGGTCGAGTTGAATTTCACCTTCTACCGCCCGCCGACTCCGGAGATGCTCGTGCGGCGGGCCGACCAGGTGCCGGCCGGCTTCCAGTTCGTCGTCAAGGTGCCGCGCTCGATCAGCCACGAGGAACGGCCGGACGACCTGCCGCTCTTCCGCCGTGCCGCCGAGGAACTGCGCCGCCGCGGCCGCCTCCTCGGCCTGCTCTGCCAGCTGCCGCAGGCCAGTCACCACGACCGCCGCCGCCTCGACTGGCTCGACCGACTCGGCGCGGAACTGCGCGACTGCCGGCTGGCCGTCGAATTTCGCCACCGGTCGTGGGCCCGGCCGGAGCTGCCAGCATGGCTCGCCGAGCGGGGCCTCGACCTGGTGGCCGTCGATGCGCCGGCCATCGCCCAGCTCTACCCAAGCGGGTTGGTGCAATCGACGGGACGGGTCTACGTCCGCCTGCACTCGCGCAAGGCCGGCAACTGGTACCTGTCGGACAGGGAGCGTTACGAGTACGACTACGACGACGCGGCCCTGGGCGAGTGGGTCGAGGGGGTGCTGCGGACGGCGGGGCGGACGCAGGAGGCGCTGCTGCTGTTCAACAACTGCCACCACGGCCACGCGCCCGCCAACGCGCGGCGCCTCATGTCGTTGTTCCAGAATGCCGGGGCGACAGTCGTGGCACCGTTCGCCGCACCGCCGCCAGCGCCGGTGCAGCGCGGGCTGTTCGATGAGATGGGCGGGTAGCGGGACCTTGCACGGCCTCTCTCAGCCGGGTAGTCTGCGAAGGGTCGGATAGTCGGCCGCCCCGCCGTGGGGGTCCGGCCCGACGACCCGCTTCAAGGACACCGCCATGCACCTGCCGCACCTTCCCTCCTGCGCGAGACGTCTCGTCGCGGCCCTCTTCCTCTCCGCCTGCCTGGCCCTCCCCGCCGCGGCGCAGCAACCGCTTGGCCCCGGCCTGCCCCAGCCGCGCCTCCTCGTGGTCAGCCCCGCCGGCGGACAGGCCGGCACCGCCGTCGAAGTCACCGTCACCGGCAACGACCTCGAACAGCCGCAGAAATTGCTCTTCAACCACCCCGGCATGAAGGCGGAGCCCGTCGCCGACTCGACCAAGCCCGCCAAGCCGCCGCAGGGCGGGCAGCCGGCGCTGATGACGGCGAAGTTCAAGGTCACCATCCCCCCGGACGTCCCCGTCGGTCACTACGACGTGCGCTTCGTCAGCAAGGACGGCGTCAGCAACCCGCGCGTCTTCGTCGTCGGCGACCTGCCCGAGACGACCGAGAAGGAGCCGAACAACGACGTGGACCAGGCGCAGGAGGTCCCGCTGAACAGCACGGTCCACGGGGCCATCACCGCGCCGACCGACGTAGATTATTTCCGCTTCGCCGCCAAGAAGGGCCAGCGCGTCGTCGTCAGCTGCCTGGCCTCGAGTATCGACAGCAAGCTGCAGGCCGCCCTCGAGGTTTACGACAAGGCCGGCGCACTGCTCGCCGCCAACCGCAACTACCACGACGGCGACGCCCTGCTCGACGTGACCCCGGCCGACGACGGCGACCTGTTCGTCCGCATCAACTCCTTCGCCTACCTGCAAGGGACCGCCGAGCACTTCTACCGCCTCACGGTGTCAACGGCCCCGTGGATCGACGCCGTCTTCCCGCCGGTCGTGGAGCCGGGCAAGGCGACGAAAGTGACCGTCTACGGCCGCAATCTGCCCGACGGGAAGCCCGACCCGGACGCGGTCGTTGACGGCCGCGTGCTGGAGACGATGACCGTGACGGTCAACGCGCCCGGCGACGCGGCCGCCTTGCAGCGGCTGGCCTACCGCGGCCACGTCGCCCCGCTGGCCGGGGCGATGGACGGCTTCGAGTACCGCGTCCGCAACAAGGCGGGCACGTCGAACCCGTTCCTGCTCACCTTCGCCCAGGCGCCGGTCGTGACGGACAATGGCGATAACGACACTCCCGAGAAGGCGCAGGCGGTGCCGGTGCCGTGCGAGATCGCCGGCCGCATCGAGAAGAAGCGCGACCGCGATTGGTACAGCTTCACCGCGAAAAAGGGCGACGTCCTTAGCATCGAGCTGTACGGCGACCGCCTCGGCTCGCCGCTCGACCTGTACGCCGTGCTGAAGAGCACCGGCCCCAAGGGCAGCACCATCGTGGAGCTGGACGACAGCACCGAGCAGGTGCCCAACCAGTTCTACACCCGCGGCGACGACCCCCCGCGCTACCAGTTCAAGGTGCCGGCCGACGGGACCTACCTGCTGATGGTGTCCAGCCGCGAGGCCGACGTCGAGGCCGGCCCGCGCCACCTCTATCGGGTGCGCATCGCCCCGGAGAAGCCCGACTTCCGCGTGGTGCTGATGCCGTCGTCGGCCACCACCCCCGACGCCTGCGTCGTCCGCCGCGGGGCGACGCAGTTCTTCACGGCCTTCGTGACGCGCCTCGACGGCTTCAACGACGAGATCACGCTGACGGCCGACGGACTGCCGCAGGGCGTGACCTGTCCGCCGCAGACGATCCCCGCGGGTCAGAAGCAAGGGATCCTGGTGCTCACTGCCGCGGAGGGGGCCCCGCTCTGGGCGGGCGACATCCACGTGAAGGCGACGGCGACCATCGACGACAAGAAGGTGGAGCGCGAGGCGCGGGCGGCGACGATCACCTGGCCGTTGCCGCAGAACCAACAGGGCCCGACCATCAGCCGACTGGACGGCAGCTTGGTGCTGGCCGTCACCGAACAGGGACCGTTCGCTCTGACCACGACGATGACGACGGCGACGGCCAAGCCGGGCGACAAGCTGACGGTGCCGCTGAAGCTGGCGCGAAACTGGGCCGACTTCAAGGCGCCGGTGCAGGTGACCGTCCTCGGCCTGCCGGGGGGGAACCAGCCGCCGCAGCCGACGCTGACCATCGCCGCCGACAAGACCGAGGGGAACGTGGTGGTGGACGTGAGGCCCAACCTGCCGCCGGGGGTGTACACAATCGTCTTTCGCGGTCAGGCGCAGTTCCAGTACAGCAAGGACCCGATGGGTAAGCAGAAGCAGAACGTGACGGTGCTGCTGCCGTCGCCGCCGCTGACCCTGACCGTGGTGAAGAAGTAAATGGAGATGCCGCTTGCGGCTTCGCAGGATTTGCGAAGCCGCAAGCGGCATCATCGGAGACTCCCATGTCCCTGCGCCGCACCCTGCTGGCCCTGTTTCTCTTCGCGCTGCCTCTGGCCGCGGCCGAGCCGGTCAAGCCGCCGGAGGTCAAGAGTCCGCTAACGCCGAAGGAGGCACAGAAACTGTTCCGCCTGCCGCCGGGATTGCGCATCGAACTGGTCGCCTCCGAGCCGCAGATCGAGAGTCCCGTGGCGATGGCCTTCGACGAGGACGGCAAGCTGTGGGTGGTCGAGATGCGCGACTACCCCAACCCTCCGAAGCCCGGCGAGAAGCCGCAGGGACGCATCAAGGTCCTCGAAGACAAGGACGGCGACGGCTTCTACGAGACGGCCACCGTCGTCGCCGACAACCTCCTCTTCGCCAACGGCATCATGCCGTGGAAGGGCGGCGTCGTGGTGACGATGGCGCCGCAGATCGTCTACATCAAGAACGGCAAGACGGAGGTGCTCTACGAGGGTTTCACGGCGGGCAATCCCCAGCTGCGCGTGAGTCATCCGGTCCTCGGCCTGGACGGCTGGGTGTACGTCGCCAACGGCCTGCGCGGCGGCAAGGTGAAGAAGCCCGGCGAGCCGGACGCCAAGGCGATCGACCTGAGCGGCCGCGACTTCCGCTTCAACCTGCTGACGGGGGAGCACGAGGCGCTGAGCGGCATGGGGCAGTACGGCAACTGCTTCGACGACTGGGGCCGCCGCTTCGTCTGCGACAACCGCCATCACCTGCGGCACGTCGTCATCGAGGACCGCTACCTGAAGCGCAACCCCTACCTCGGCGTACCGGCCGTCGTACAGGACATCTCCGAGCTGGATAAGGAGGAGGGGCCGCTCTCCTCGGGCGGGCGTGTGTATCCGATCAGCAAGAACTGGACGACCTCGGCGCTGCACGCGGGGCGCTTCACCGCGGCCTGCGGGGTGCAGATCTACCGCGGCGATTTGCTGCCGGCTGAGTACCGCGGCTGTGCCTTTACCTGCGAACCGCCGGGCAACCTGGTGCATCAGGAGGTGCTGGAGCCGAACGGGGCGACGTTCCGCTCGAGGCCGGCGAAGGCGGGCGTCGAGTTCCTGGCGTCACCGGACGATTGGTTCCGGCCGGTGTTCCTGGCCAACGGGCCGGACGGGGCGATGTACGTGGTGGATATGTATCGGGCGGTGATCGAGCATCCGGAGTTCATGCCGCCGGAGTTGAAAAACCGTCCCGACATGACACTCGGCAAGGACAGAGGCCGGATCTGGCGCATCGTGCCGGAGAAACGCACGACGAAGGCGATCCGCCCGAACATGAGCAAAGTCAAGACGGAGGATCTCGACAAGTATCTCGACGGGAAGCACAACGCCTGGGGGCGGATGACCGCCCACCGGCTGATCCTGGAGCGGAAGGATTATCCGAATCCGAAACTGCGGGGCCGCGTCGTCTTCCGCGATGGCGATGAGTACGAGCGCCTACATTTTGATTGTTTGGCGGCGAGTTACAACGTCCTGGATGAGAACCATCACCGGCCACTTTTTTTGAACGAGCCGGATGCGCGCGTTCTGGAACAACTCGTTCGCATCGCCGAGCCCTGGCTGGCCAAGGCTGAGAAACACCGAACGGACATAATCAGCCGCATCGGACTCGATTCGCGGCTTGACTTCCAGATTGCGCTGAGTCTCGGCGAGTGGGACGACGACCGCATCGTCGAGCCGCTGGCGAAGATCGCGCTGAAGCGCGCTGACGACAAATGGACGCGCCTGGCCGTCGCCAGTTCCGTGGCAAAGCGCTCTGGCAAGTTGGTCGCGGTCCTCCAGAAAGGCGGGTTGACCAGCGAGGCGTCTGCCGGACGACTGACCCTCATCGCCGAGTTGTCCGCGGTCGTCGGCGCGCGCCAGGACGGGGATGAGGTGGCCGACCTGCTGCATACACTTGACTGCATCAACACCCGGGACGCACGGCGCTGGCAGATGGCCGGCCTCGACGGGCTGGCCGAGGGCATGGGCCGGCGCGGGACGCAGCTGGGCGGGTTCCTCAAGACCTTGCCCGCGGACAAGCACCGCGCCGCCGACCTGGCCGACCGGTTGCTGGGCCTGGCCGCGAAGGTTGCCGCCGACGGCAAGGCCGATCCCGGGGAACGGGTCACGGCGCTTCGGCTGATGGCCCACGCCCCCTGGACGACGGCCGAGCCGGTGCTGGCGAAACTGGTCACGGAGGACGGGCCGCAAGACGTGCGCCTGGCCGCGGTGCGGGCGCTGTCGGCGCATCCGCGGGCGGAAGTCGCCGCCATTCTGATGAAGTCGTGGCCAACGTACACGCCGGCGCTGCGGCGCGAGATCATTGAGGCGATGCTGCGCCAACCGGATCGGGCGCTGTTCTTGCTCGGCGAGATCGAGGCCAAGCGCGTCAAGCCGGGCGACCTCGACGCGCAGCGGGCGCGGCAACTCGTCAACCACGGCAAGCCCGAAGTGCGCGAGAAGGCAAAGAAACTGCTGCAGGACAGCTTGCCCGCCGAGCGCAAGAAGGTGCTGGAACAGTACCAGGCGGCGCTGAAGGTGAAAGGCGATCCGAAGAAGGGACAGGAGGTCTTCCGCAAGAACTGTGCGACGTGCCACCGCCTCAGCGGCATCGGCGTGGACGTCGGCCCGAGCATCGCCGACACCGAGCGCACCCGGACGGCCGACGCGCTGCTGGTCGATATCCTCAACCCGAACGCGGCCATCGACGCCAATTACATCAACTACCAGGTGACGCTCAAGAACGGCAAGGTGCTGACTGGCCTGATCACCGCCGAAACGGCCGCCAGCCTCACGCTCAAGCGGGCCGAGAACCAGACCGATACGGTGCTGCGCCAGGACGTCGAGGAGGTGCGCTCGACCGGGACTTCGCTGATGCCGGAAGGGCTGGAGAAGACTGTTAGCGTCGAGGAGATGGCCGACCTGCTTGGCTTCCTGAAGAACTGGCGCTACCTCGACGGGTCGGTGCCCGTGAAGTAGAGTACTCGACTCGCATACCCCGGCGCTCCGGCGGCGTTTTTCGCGTCCTCATGGGCGCGGGCCAGCCGACGCGAGCCGAGTGACGAAATCGGCGTGTTCCGGCGTCGCGGTCCCCTGTTGGAGGACGCGGAGGACGCTGGCCATGTCGCCGTTGACGAGGGCCGCGGGAGCGAGCCAGAGGCCGGGGAAGATTTCGCTTCTCAGAAGACCCTGCCCGTCGGAAAGCAAGCGGTCGTACTGCGTCTGCCGCAGGACGAACCAATCGATTTCGCCATCCAGGACGCGCCAGACGACGTACTCGCGGACGCCGAAGCGGCGGTAGACGTTCCGCTTGGTGTGCAGGTCGAAGCTGACGCTGCTGGCCGCAACCTCGGCGACCAGTTCTGGTGCCCCTTCGATGTAATCGTCGTCGCTGATGCGAGCCTGCCCGCCCCGCGCCGGGTCGATGAAGAGGAGCGCGTCGGGCTGCGGCTCGTTGTCGTCGTCGAGCCGGATGGTGCTGTTGTCGCCCGCCCCAACGCCGGGTGTGGCCGCGCGATACGTCCCCAGCCATGTGAGAATGTCAACGTGGGGCTGGCCGTGGCGGCGCTGGCGGACGGGGGAAGGCATGTAGACGACTCCTTCGATCAGTTCAGCCTTCTTGAGGTTCGGCATCGCGTCGTAGCGGCGCTCGAACTCCTCGCGCGTCAATCGGTCGCCCGGCTCCAGAGGCGGCAATTGGCCTTTGGGCAGAATCGGACTCCGGCCAGTTTGGCGGGTTGATGGGGTCAACGGTGGCTCCTCCCTTCATCCCTACGCTAACAAGGCAGATGCCTGTGACGCAAGGTGAGTCGCTGTTCAGCCGGCGGCGTAATCGGGTTCTCGCCAGGACGTTCGGCCCGCTCCACGGGGTGGTGTCGCCTTGCCCGTGAGGCGCCTACAATAACCTAACGCGCCCTATCCGGAGCAGACCGAGCGAGCAGCCGATGGCATCATGAGCGCTTCTTTCACACCAAACACCGGCCGCGTCACCCTGCCCCTGATTGTCACGGCGCCGGCGCCCGAAGCCCAACCGGAATGGCACGGCTGGAGCGCTGCCGTGCCCATCGAGCCACAGGGCGCCTACAGCGACGCCGTCCCCGAGGCCGCGCTCGCGGTTCCGCCGATCGCCGGCGACGACCGCCGCCCCATCGAGCTGCTCGCCCCCGCCGGCGGTCCGGAGGCGGCGCTGGCAGCCTTTCACTTCGGGGCCGACGCCGTCTACCTTGGTCTCAAGAAGTTCTCCGCGCGCGCCGAGGCCGAGAATTTCACCCTGGACGAGGTCGATGAAATCACCGCCTACGCCCACAGCCTGACGCCGCGCCGCCGGGTGTTCGTCACCATCAACACGCTCGTCCGCCAGGACGAATTGCCCGAACTCATCGAAGACGTGGCGGTGCTGGACGAGATCGGCGTGGACGCGCTCATCATCCAGGACCTGGGCGTTTACCACCTCGTGCGGCACCACTTCCCCCGGCTGGAATTGCACGCCAGCACGCAACTCGCCGTCCACAACCGGGCCGGGCCGAGGCGCTGCACCGGCTCGGCTTCCGGCGCGTGGTGCTGGCGCGCGAGCTGACCTTCGAGGAGGTGCGCGACATCACCGGGGCGGCGGGCATCGAGACGGAAGTCTTCATCCACGGGGCGCTGTGTTACTCGTACAGCGGACTGTGCCTGTTCTCGTCGCAGACGCTCGGCCGCAGCGGCAACCGCGGCAAGTGCGCCTACTCCTGCCGCGACAGCTACGAGGTGACGGGGGCCCCGCTGACGCTGCGCGACGGCTCGGCGGTGAAGCGCGACCCGAGCCAGGGCTTCCCCTTCAGCATGAAGGACCTGGCGCTGCCCGACCACATCCCGGCACTGCGGGCGGCCGGCGTGTCGTGCTTCAAGGTCGAGGGGCGCAAGAAGAGCCCGCTCTACGTCGCCACGACGACCGACTACTACCGCCGGCTCATCGACGGCCGGTTGCCCGAGGAGGAGCGGCCGGATATCGAGGCCGATTTGCAGACCGTCTTCAGCCGGCCGTGGACGCGCCTGTTCGTGCAGTCGCACAAGGACAAGGAGGTCGCCGACCGCGACACCGTCGGCCACCGTGGCAGCCTCATTGGCCGGGTCGAGGCGGTGCTGGACGAGGCCACCCGCGAGGCGAGGCTGCGCTTCCGCACGCGCCGCGCCCTGGAGAAGCACGACGGCCTGCAGGTCGATCTGCCGGTGCTGGGCAAGCCGTTCGGCTTCGCGGTGGAACACTTGTGGGTCGTGCCGCGCGGCAAGGGCAAGCGGCAGGAGGTGTTCGAGGCGCCCGCCGGGTCGCTCGTCGAGGTCAGCCTGCCGCGCGAGCATCCCGAGTTGCCAGTCGGGTCGCTGGTCTACTGCTCCTCGTCGCAGGCCGTGAAAAACAGGTACAAGTATGAGCATCCGAAACCGGGTGCCTTCCGCGGCCGCCGGCCTATCGAGGTCGAGTTGACGCTGACCGCCGACGCGCTGACCGCGACCGGGCGGGTCCTGCCCGAAGGGGACGTCGAGACAACGCGAGCGCTGGCGGGACGGTTCGAGCCGGCGCGCGACGCCACGGCGATGGCCGGCGCCGCCCGTAGCGCCTTCGAGAAACTCGGGCAGACGCGGCTATACCTCGAACGCTTCGCCCTGCACGACCCCGACGGCCGCTTCGTGCCGGTGTCGGCGCTGAACCAGTTGCGCCGCGACCTGACGACGGCACTGGAAGAAGGGCTGCGACGGCAGTACGCCGAGACGGTCGCGCGGGTGAAGGTCTGCGCTCGTAGTGACCGCATTCATGCGGTCCTGCCGGCCAACGACCGCATGAATGCGGTCACTACGAGCGCACGCTTCCGCTGGTCCATCAAGGTGGACCGCGTCGGCTTCCTCGACGCCCTGGAAGACGCCGACCTCGTCGATAGCGACGAAATCATCATCGACATCGCCCGCGACCATCCGGCACTGCTGGCCGAAAAGCTCGACGCCTGGGCGGCGCGGGTTGGGCGCCAGCGCCTCCGCCTGGCGTTGCCGCCTCTGACGCGCGCCTGGGAGGACAAGGACATCCGGCACAAGGTCGAGCGGCTGCGCGGCTCCGGCTGGTCGCGCTGGGAGGCGGCGAACCTGTCGGCCTGGACTTTCCTGGGCCTCGACCCGGCGCAGCCGGCGCGCGACATCGACCTGGCGACGGACTGGTCGGTGTACGTCCTGAACCGCCTGGCCGCGTCGCAATTGCTGCACATGGGCGTCAGCCGCTTCGCCCTGTCGCCGGAGGACGGGTTGGCGAACCTGCGGGCGCTGCTGGACGAATTCGGATCGAAGGCGATATTGATCGTCCACCAGGACACGCCGCAGTTCCTGGCGGAGTCGTGCGCCTACGCCAACCTGATCGGCGGCTGTCCGGGCAAGGCGAACTGCAAGTTCGAGAGCATGGAGATGGTCTCCAGCCACGGCGAGCGCGTGACGGCGCTCGACTACCACTGCCGGACGATCGTGCTCAACCAGGGGCCGTTCTGTCTCTCGACGCGGTTGGACGATTTGCGGAAGGCGGGGGCGGGGTCGCTGCGGGCGGACTTCGTGTATCGGAAGTACGAACCGTGCGAGGTGCGCGACCGTTGGCGGCAGGTGCGGGCGGGAAAGGCGGTGCCGGGCGGACACGCGGCCAACTTTGACCGCGGAGTGCTGTAATGTCCGGATGTTGGCCAGGTCCGCTGTTAGACATCCCTGTGCCGTCCGTCTTTTCTCGCGAGCGGCGACGGTTGGCTGTGTCTGCCGCGGGCGCCGAGCAGACCGGCTTTCCGCGAGCTGTCCGCGTCCTCATTCCGCCCGCCCGCCCCGCACGGCGCCTACCGGTCGCACGGTAGTCGTCGCGGCGGGGCGATCCTCATTGGCGCGTCAGAATTCCATTCCGCGACTCCGCAATAACTCCGCCAGTCGGTCGGGGTAGTCGGTGGTGATGCCGTCCACCCCCCAGTCCAGCAGCCGCTGCCAGTCGGCCTCCTCGTTGACCGTCCACGGCAGCACGCGCACCCCGGCGGCGTGGCACTGGCGCACCTGGACGGCATCGAGGAAGCGGTAATCGGGGCAATAGACATCCGCGCCGGCTGACTTTGCCAGCCCTCCCGGATCGACCGGCGCTGTCCCCGCGATCAGTATGGCCGTCGAAATCTCCGGGTCTATCACCTTCAGGGCCCGCAGCGCTCGGTGGTCGAAGCTCCGCACCCTCATTCGGCGGCTCTTCCCCAGCGCCGCCGCTCTCCCCTCGACGCGCAGCTCGAGCAGGCCCGGCGCCGTGCCGTCGAAGTCGTCGCCGATGATTTCCGGGTGGTAAGGGACGCGCTTCAATTCCAGGTCGAAGACCACGCGGCGAGCGCTGGCGCGCTGGGCTGCCGTCTTGCCGAGGATGTCGCCCGTACCGACATAGAACTCCGCGAACCCAAAAAGTTCGTCGAGTGTCGGCGGAGCATACGGGTCCCGGCCAAACATCCGAGCGAAGTTGCGTGCCACGGGCGTGATGCAGAGATCCTGGTTGGGAAAGCGCCGGCGGTCTGGGTTACGGTTGGCCCGGTAGCCGCGCACCTCCGCCAGAGTGAGACTGCTAATGAGCGGCTCGGTGGCCGGGTCGGGCGAAGTGCTGCCGCGAGGGCGCCGACATATCCGGGCGCTGATCGCCCCGTCGTGGAACAGCACGGGCACGCCGTCGCGCGTCAGATGCACGTCGGTTTCGATCGACGTGACGCCGGCGTCGAGTGCGACCTCGAAGCTCGGCAGGGTATTTTCCGGCTTCAGGCCGCGTGCGCCACGGTGCCCTTGCAGCTCGAACGGCTTCGCCATCGGCACTCCCTCACTTTCCCGGGACGGGGATCGTCACTGGCGCGCTCCGCACGGTGATGCGCCGCTGACTCATCCCGGGCGACCAGGCCAGTGTCGTGAGCTGCGCGGTCACGGTATAGTCGCCCGGCTCGGTCCAGTACCAGGAGCGCCGCCCGTCGGTCAGACTGTTGATCCGGATGACTTCGCTCTGGCCCGGGGGGAGGGTGACGGCGCGCGGCTCCGGCTCGGCGCCGTCCTTCGCGGGGACGCTGACCGCCCCCGGCCCGCGCAGGTCCAGGCGCAGTTCAGTCTGCGGGCCGGCCACCCAGACGCGCAGCGGTCGGTCGGTCGGGTTGCGCAGCTCCAGCGTCAGATCGACCGCAGGCGGCGGCGGCAGCTTGCCCGTCGCCTTCGCGTCGGCCAGCGCCGCGCGGTACAGCTCGGGCCCCTCCTTCATCGCCAGGCGGAACTCGGCGGGGGCGAACATCGCCTCGCGTCCGCCCTTCACCTGTGCTTCCCGCAACGCGAGGACCAACCCGCCGTCGCCCTCGACCAGCCGAAGGCCCTGGGTCAACCACCCGACCGGCCCCACCGCCAGCAGCAGCATCGCGGCCAGCGCCGCGACCCGCCGCAGCCCGGACGGGAAGCGCAGCACCTGCCGGCGCGGCGTCACCTCGGCGGCGAGGCGGGCTTCCAGGCGGCGCAAACGCTCCGGCTCTTGCAAGCGCAGCTCGACCAGGCCCACCAGCTGCCGCGCCTCCGCGCACGTCGCCGCACAGCGCGGGCAGTGCTCCAAGTGCCGGCGGATCGCCTCCGCCTCCCCCGCGTCGCACTCGTCCGCGGCGTACAGCTCGATCCGGGACTCCACGTCCGGGCAGTGAAGCGACTTCATGGCGTCTCTCCTCCGGCCGGGGTCAGCCGCTGGCGCAGCGCCTTGTAGGCCCGCGACAGCTGACTCTTCACTGTGCCGACCGGCTGGCGCAGCTCGGCGGCGATCTGCTCGCACGTCTTACCGTGCCGGTGTTTCATCTCCAGGAGCGTCCGTGTCGCGGGGGACAGCCCGGCCAGGCCGTTTTCCAGGGCGGCGAGCCGGTGCTGCTGTTCCTCGCGCTCCTCGGCCTCGGTGGAAGGCGGCACGGCCGGCAGGTCGGGCGGGTCGGCGGGGTCGAACAGGGCGGGCCGCTTGCGCCGCAGCCATTTGCCACAGCAGTTGACCGCGATGCCGAACAGCCAACTCGAGAAGTTCTCCGGCCGCCGGCCTTCCTTCAACGAGCGGTACGCTTCGAGGAAGGTTTCCTGTGCCAGGTCCTCGACCACGTCGGGCCGCTGCACGCGCTTCAGGAGGAATGCGCCCACCGGCCGGTAGTAGCGCACCGTCAGCTCGTGGAAGGCGTCGTGCTCGCCGCCCAGGCAGCGGCGCACCAGGTCGGTATCGGGGTCGGTCGGGAGCATGCCGTGCATTGTCCAACGCCGCCCCCATCGGGTAAAGCCGAGAGCCGCTTGCGGCTTAGCGTTCGCCCCATCCTTCGATGGCGCGAACGCTAAGCCGCAAGCGGCTGAGGCAACAGCTACTTTCACGACCGCGGGGCGTGATTGATGGCGTAGACCACGCTGACGTTCACCGACAGGTCTTGCGTCCCGGCAGCGATGGGCAGTCCCGCGTCCATCTTGGCCAGCCGCTCGGAGGGGAAGAAGTTCGGGGCGAACGCCTGCCCCTCGGAGATCGACAGCACCTGCCCCAGGCTCGCCCCGGAGGCGGTGACATACAGCTCGGCCCGCTTGCGGGCGTCGGCGGCGGCCTTGGTGCGGGCCTCATCCATCATCTTCTCGATATCGGAGTGGCCAAAGGCGATGTTCATGTGCCGGTTGGCCCCGTTGTCCGCCAGACCGTCCAGCACCCGGCCGGCCTCGTCGAGCTTCCGCACCGTCACGCTCAGGTCGTAGCTGGCGGTGTAGCCGACCAGCTCCGGCTCCTGGTCCTTGTGCTGGACGTAGCGGGGGCTGATGTTCAGGCCGGTCGTCTTCATGTCCTTCGGGTCGATGCCGAACTTCTTCAGCACCTCGAACAGCTTCTTGACGATCTCTTCGTTCTTCTGCCACGCTTCGTTGGCGGTCTTGCCGTCGCTGGAGACGCCGACGGAAACGTAGACGAGGTTGGGGACGTAGGTCACCTTGCCGGTACCGCTGACGCTGGCGTTGGCGGTGGCGAGGCCGGCGAAGACAAGGGCGACGAGGGAGGCAAGCAAGGCTTTCATGATTCGCTCTCCTTTCGTGAGAGTTGCCCAGGATCGGGCGGTTAGCGAAGCTTCCGGCGTGCCACGGCGGCACGCGATCGTTACTGACTTGTGTCGGCGGCTTGCGTTTGCTCCCGTCCGACAACTGGTGAGTACCGCGAGACCGAGGACGGTTGCAGAAAAAAGCGAAAAAAGTTCGTCGAGCCGCCGTATCATGTCGCTGCGGTCCCTCGAACCTCTTCCCCACGGAGTCGTTGCATGGCTGCCCCCCCGATTACCAGCGTGGTCCTGTACAAGCACGGCGTCGGCCACTTCGAGCGCGAAGGCCCCGTCGAGGGCGACGCCGCGCTGTCGTTGACTTTCAAGCAGTCCGAAGTGAGCGACGTCCTCAAGTCGCTGACCGTCCTCGACCTCGACGGCGGCCACGTCGCCTCGGTCTCCTACGACTCCACCAAGCCGCTCGAACAACTGCTGGCCGACGTGGCCCTGTCGATCCCCGACCAGGGGAGCCTCGTCGGCCTCTTGCCGCAGATCAAGGGGGCGCGCGTCCGCGTCCAGTCGGGGAAGTCGGCGTCGATGGGCAGCCTCGGCCTGGGCGGCGGCCCGTCGGGGAGCGACGGCACCGAGGGCGTCCTGCTCGGCATCGATACGGCGGAGCGGCAGACGGCGGACGGCATCACGCACAGCGTGCTGCTGTCGCTCTTGACCGACGGCGGCGAGGTGCGCTCGTTCGACCTGCACGGCCTCGGCAAGCTGGAGATTCTCGACGCCGGGCTGCGCCGCGACCTCGATTACTACCTGCGCACGCAGCTCTCGGCGAAGAAGAAGGAGTCGCGCACCTTCACCTTCTTCGCCCAGGGGCAGGGCAAGCGCACCATCCGCCTCAGCTACACGTTGGAGGCGCCGGTGTGGAAGGCGACGTATCGCATCCTCTTGGGAGAAGAAGGCAAGCCGCCGATGATCCAGGGGTGGGCGGTGGTGGACAACACGCAGGACGAGGATTGGGAGAACGTGCGTCTGTCGCTGATCGCCGGGCTGCCGGTGTCGTTCGTCCACGACCTGTACACGCCGCGCTACATCCGGCGGCCCGTGGTAGAGGTAAAGGAGACGACTGGCGTGCTGCCGCCCGAGGTGGAACAAGGCGTTTGGTATTCGGGTGGGGATGATGCCGTGGAGGCCGAGATGCTTGTGGGGGCTCCGGCTGCAGCGCCAGCGATGCGGATGATGAAGGCTCGGGGCCGCTCTGAATCAAGGTCCGCCGTCAGTTCAACACCTGCCCAGGTGCGCGAGCGGAAACTGGGCGACCTGTTCGAGTACGAGATCGAGCACCCCGTCACCATCCGTCGCAACCAGTCGGCGCTCGTCCCCATTGTGCTGCGCTCCTTCGAGGGCCGGCCGGTGCTGCTTTACAACAAATCGACGCGCGCCGAGAACCCGATGCGCTGCGTCGAGTTCAAGAACACGACCGGCCTGACGCTCGAAGGCGGGCCGCTGACCGTGCTGGAAGGCGGCAGCTACGTCGGCGAGGCGATGCTGGAGACGACCAAGCCCGACGACCAGCGCCTCGTCCCCTACGCCGTCGAGCTGGCCGTGACGGTCCTCGACAACGTCGATTCGCACGATGACAAGGTGCAGCGCGTCATCATCCGCAAGGGCACCCTCAAGGCGCAGTACACCCAGGTGCAGCAGACGACGTACTCGTTCAACAACAAGTCCGACGCGGAGCAGACCGTCTACCTCGACCACCCGCGTGGCGGCAAGGAGTGGAAGCTGTTCGACACCCCCGAGCCCCAGGAGATCACCGAAAACTACTGGCGCTTCCGCTTCGCGCTGCCGGCGAAGAAGGTGAGCAAGTTCGTCGTCAAACAGCAGCACCTCCTGAGCCAGCAGTTCGGCCTGTCCGACGTGAGCGACCAGCAACTGGCCTACTGGGTCAGCCAGCGCTACCTCGACGCGGCGACGGAGAAGCTGCTGCGCAAGGTCGTGGACCTGCGGCAGCAGGCGGCGGGGATCGAGGCGCAGATCGCCCGGCTGGAGAAGGAGCGCGACGGCATCCACGCCGAGCAGAAGCGCATTCGCGAGAACCTGGGCTCGCTCGGCGACCGCCCCTCGGAGAAGGAGCTGCGCGAGCGCTTCGTGCGCACCCTCAACGCCCAGGAAGATCGGCTGGAGGCCATCGAGCGCGAGCTGCGGCAGCGCAACGACGAGCGCGAGAAGTGCCGCGAGGAGATCGCCGCGCTGCTCGCGGGGCTGGAGTACGACGCCAAGGTGTAGCCGCTTGCGGCTTAGCGTTCGCTTCACCAAGGTGAGGCGAACGCTAAGCCGCAAGCGGCTTCGCAAAGTCGAGTTTTTTGTTGCCCGCCGTCGCAAACCGCGTATGTTACTTGCGCTGAGCTGAGCCGTGATCCGCCTATCCCGAGTTCCAACTGCGCGAGGCAACGGGGATGCACTACTGGAAGGAGTGCGGCAAGTTCCTACGTGAGTTTCGCCGCCAATTCCGCAGCACCGGCGCCATCTTACCCAGCACCCGCTTCCTCGCTCGCGCCCTCGTCTCCGAACTGCGTAAGCCGCGCGGGCCGGCTCGCATCCTCGAGGTCGGACCGGGCACCGGCTCGGTCACCAAGGAGATCCTCCGCCACCTCAAGGCCGACGATCGCCTCGATCTCGTCGAGATCAACCCGCGCTTTATCAGCCTGCTCCAGGAGCGCTTCGAGAAGGAGTGGGAGTTCCGCTTCTACCGCGATCAGGTGCAAGTGATTCACAGTGCCGTCGAGGCGCTGCCCGGCGAGGGGCTGTACGACTTCATCGTCTCGGGGCTGCCGTTGAACAACTTTCCCGTGGCGACGGTGCGGACGATATTCCGCGCCTACGGCCGGCTCCTCAGGCCGGGGGGCACGCTGACCTACTACGAGTACGTCCTGATCCGTCACCTGAAGACGCCGTTCGTCAACCGCCGCGAGCGCCGCCGGCTGCTGAGCGTCGGCCGCCTGGTGGGCGGCTACATCCGTAATTACCAGATCCGCCGCGAGCGCATTTTCATCAACGTACCGCCGGCGACGGTGCGCCACCTGCGCCTCAAGCCGCGCGTGCTGCCGGTGCTGCCGACGTGATCGCCGCCGGCATCGCTACGGGATTAGCTTGGCCCATTCTCGCTCCATGTCGCCGAGGTGCTTGATCGCTTCCAGGCGCTTATTCTCGTCCTTGTCTTGCCAATCCTCGCCTGCTTCGAGGCAGCGCCTGTTGCGATCGAAGAGGTCCAGCCGCGCCTCGACCAGCTTCAGCCGCACCTCGCGCGCTTCTTCCACTTGCGGGTCGCGGTACGGGCCGGCCCGGCGCAGCAGGTCGGCGGCGGGGCGCAGCACCTCCTCGGCCTGGCGATAGGCTTCGATCGTCTTCTCCACCCGCTCCCGGTCGCGCCGGGTCGGGCCTCGTTTGTCAACGAGCGGGTCGGCGGCGACGCCGGGGACGAGTTTCTTCGCCTCCTCTTCTCTCTTCTTCACCTCCGGCTTCACCTGCTTTTCCATTTCGAGGGTTTCCCAGGCGGTGCTGAAGCGCGCCGGGTGCGTGACGGCCACCAGGCTGAGGACGGGCAGCGCCGCGACCATCGCGGCCGCCACCGCCCGGACCGCCGTGGGGCCGAAGCGGGTGAAGTGCAGCAGCACGGCACAAACGGCGCCGACGATACCGCCGCCGTAGTGCGCCTCGGAGCTGAGGTAGCGCGACATCTGATAAGTGAGGGCGATGTTGATGACGAAGGCGATGAGGATCTGCCTGCCCCAGGTCGAGAACAGGCGGCGCGGCATGTAGCGGCGGTTGAGGAGCACCCACACGGCCAGCGCCGCCAGCAGGCCCCACACCGCCCCCGACGCCCCGGCGAGCGTCACCACCTGGCCCTGGCTGGTCGGGCGAAGCACCATCGCGGCACAGCTGCCGGCGAACCCGGCAATCAGGTACAGCACCAGGAAGCGAACGTGCCCCCACATCCGCTCCAGCAAGGGGCCGATCAGGTACAGCGAGATCATATTGGCGGCGAGGTGGATCAGCCCGAAGTGGACGAAGCAGCACGTCAGCAGCCGGACGACGCCCCAGCCCGACGCCAGCAGGTCGTTGGCCGTGACCGCCCCGGTAGCGTGCGCGATGTCGGGCGGCGAGACGTAGAGGAAGGCTTCCGCCTTGATCCCCTGCTTGTTGCCGAGGTAGACGCCCCAGAGGAAGACGGCGACGTTGGCCACGATCAGCCCGCGGACGACGTGAGCGGTGAACGGGGCCAGCAGCGACATGCGCACGGCGCGCTCGCGCTCCGGCACGGCCCCGTCTTCCGGGGCGCCCTCGGCTGGCGGCGCCTTGGGCGGCGGAATCTCGCCGCGGCGCAGCCATTCCAGGTCGCCGGGATCCCCGAGCGCCCGCACCCCCAGCGGCGTCAGGACGTAGCCGCGGCCGTAGCCGGCGACCGCGTCGGTCCGGGCGATCAGTCCGCCGCGGCGGAGTTGATCGACGAAGGCCTGCAAGTCCTCGTCGCTCAGGCCGAGGCCGGCGGCGGTTTTCGGATACCACGGCACCGGCGCCGCCGCGGCGCACAGGCGCAGGATCACCACCAGGGGGGCAGACTCGGTCATCGCTACTCCCGGCGAACGTCAAGGCACCAGCGGCTTGACGCAGATGTTGCGGAACTCGACCCGGCCGTCGTGGCTCTGCAAGCCGAGGTGGCCCTTCTCGCGCAGCAGGCCGCTGTGCTCCTTGGCCTGGTCCTTGTAATCGTCGAGGTTGGCGTCCACTATTCCGCTGCCGTTCAGCTCGACGGTGATTTTGCGGCCCTTGGCGACGATGCGGAACGAGTTCCATTCGCCGGCCGGCTTCAGGGCGTCCTTGGCCGGCGGCACCACGCCGTAGATCGAGCCGGTGCGCTGCGTCTGTTTCAGACCCTTGTAGTTCTTCTCGTCGAGATACCAGGGGTCGTCGAGGATCTGGATCTCCATGCCGGCGTCGAGGTGGGGGGCGCCCTTGAGCGCGCTGCGCAGCGCCACGCCGCTGTTGCCGGCCTTCGGGACCTTGAAGTCGAGGCGCAGCTCGAAGTCGGCGTATTCCTTCTCGGTCATCAGCCAGCCGCCGCCGCCCCCCTTGGTAAAGAGGATGCCGTCGGCGGCGCCCCACTTGTCGATGTCGCCCTTCTCGTTGACCTGCCAGCCGCTCAGGTCCTTGCCGTTGAACAACCGGTCGAACCCCTCGGGCGGTTCCTTGTCGGCGGCCCGCAAGCCCGGCAGGCCGCACAGCGGCAGCGACAGGACAAGGATCAGCATAGCACGTCGCATCAGGAAGTCCTCCGCGGAGAGCCGGGGCAACGCCATGATTAAACCGTGCCCGTCGCCGCGCCGCCACCCGAAAGCGCCGGACCCCTGCCGGCTTGCCCGGCAGGTGAAGGAGGTCGGTGGGCTAACACGAGGGAGTGCCCCCCCTCGACCCCTGCCGGCTCGCCCGGCAGGTGAAGGAGGTCGCCAGGCTAACACGGGGGGGAAGTGCCCCCCCTCGACCCCTGCCGGCTTGCCCGGCAGGTGAAGGAGGTCGCCAGGCTAACACGGGGGGGAAGTGCTCCCCCTCGACCCCTGCCGGCTTGCCCGGCAGGTGAAGGAGGTCGCCAGGCTAAAGGTGCGGACAAATGTTGTGTTCTTTGTCCCCGTTCTAGCCTGGCGACCTCCTTCACCTGCCGGGCAAGCCGGCAGGGGTCGCACAAGAGGGAAGGGTTGACGTGCCCCCTTTAGCCCACCCACCTGCTTCACCTGCCGGGCAAGCCGGCAGGGGTCGAAAAGAAAGTGACGGCGAACAATTGGCACTACCGTCTGGGTTCGAGGCTTAAGTACGCTGGGGGGAAGCAACGCGAACCTGGCAAGGGCCACGAACATGAGCACGACCCAGGTGGGCCTCATCATCGACCGCCTCCCGGTCGAGGGGGGCAAGTACACCAAACCGACGGGAAATGCTGAGCCGGTCCGTCGTGTTCGAGGCTCAATTATGCTAGAGGCTACCTTCAGCACCCTGGCGAGAGCACGAACATGACCCCCACACCGACCAAGGCCGTCCTCCGCCACATTCGCGGCCTGCTCGCGGCGGAGCACGCCGGCCAGCTGTCCGACGGCGAATTGTTGGAGCGATTCGCGACCCGGCGCGAGGAGACGGCGTTCGCGGCGCTGGTGCGGCGGCACGGGTCGCTGGTCCTGGGCGTGTGCCGGCGCGTGCTGCACAACCGGCACGACGCCGAGGACGCCTTCCAGGCCGCCTTCCTCGCCCTGGCGCGTCACGCCGCGACGGTCGGCCGGCGCGGCTCGGTCGGCGGCTGGCTGCATCGCGTCGCCTACCGCACGGCCCTCAAGGCCAGGGCGCGGGCGGCCCGGCGCGAGGAAGAGGAGCGGCACGCCCCCCGGCGCGCGGCCGCCGACCCGCTCGCCGAGGTAACGGGGCGCGAGCTGCTGGCGCTGCTGGACGAGGAGCTGCAACGGCTGCCGGACGAGTACCGCGAGCCGTTGGTGCTGTGCTACCTGGAGGGCAAGACGCGCGACGAGGCCGCCCGCGAAGTCGGCTGCTCGCTGGGCACGCTGAAGCGCCGGCTCGAACAGGCGCGTGAGATGCTGCGGGTCCGATTTACCGCGCGCGGCCTGGCGCTGCCGGCGGCCCTCCTGACGGCCGGCCTCGTGCCGGAGGCGGGGAGCGCCGTGGTCCCCGCCACCCTCGCCGCCGCCGCGGTCAAGACGGCGCGGCTGGCAACTGTGGGGGGGACCTTGGCGAAGGGCGCGCTGCCTCCTGCGGTCGCCGAATTGACCGAAGGCGCGCTGCCCGGTGCCGGCGCGACCAAGCTGAAGACCGCCTTCCTGATCCTGGCCCTGGGGGCGGCCGTCCTGGGCGCCGGTGTCCTGGGCCCCGAACGGTCCGCGAGCCCGGCGGCAGAGGCCCCGCCGCAGGCCGTGGCTCCCGGCGACAAGGAGCCGGCCCCGCCCGCCGAGCGCCCGGGTGAGGGCGAGAAAAAACCGGTCCCGGCGGCACCTGCCGAGGCCAAGGAGATGACCGTCAGCGGCCGCGTGCTCGACCCGGCCGGCAAGCCGTTGGCCGACGCCCAGGTCATGGTCTGGGCGCGGCACGGCCTCATCCTGAGTACCGGGGAGTGGTGGGCCTCCTACCACAACGAGGTGCTGGGGCAGGCCAAGACCGACAAGGACGGCCGGTATCGCTTTACCGTGCCGCGGACCGACGCTCAGATCAACGTGCGTTCCGTCCGCGTGGTCGTCACAGCCCCCGGCTACGGGTTGGCGTGGAAGGCCCTGAAACCGGACGCGACCGAAGCCGAGGCGGAGCTGCGCCTGGCGCCGCTGCAGCGCGTCAGTGGACACCTCACCAGCTTGCGAGGGGAGGACGCGGCCGGCGTGACGATTCACGTCGAGAAGATCACGCGCAAGCCGGGCCAGGGCGAGCGCGACGAGGACGGCACCCTGCGGCCGACCGACGACCGGCCGCTGTCCGCGACGACCGACGCGAAGGGCAACTTTGTCCTCACCGGCTTCGGGCCGGACGTGACCCTGGACCTGGAGGTGCGCGACCCGCGCTACGAACTGAAGACCGATTGGAACGTCAATACCGCCGACAAGAAGGCGTGCGAGAACATCCGCCTTGTGCTGGGGGAGGGGCGCTACGTGGAGGGGCGCGTCGTTTACCAGGATACCGACAAGCCGGTGCCGCACGCCCGCCTGATGCTCGCCAACCCGATCATCGAGGCGAAGACGGACGCGGAGGGCCGCTTCAAGGTCCCCCTTTACACGCCCCGCGAGGGCGACGCCTTCGGCATTGTCAGCCGGGATATCGGCATCAGCGCCTACCCGCCGCCCGGCGAGCCGTACCTCAGCGCCTGGCACGGCGCGGACTTTCCCAAAGGCGTGGTCCGGCGCGAGGTCAAACTCGCCCTGCCGCGCGGCGCCTTGCTCCGCGGCAAGGTCACGGAGGCCGGCTCCGGCAAGGCGGTGGCCGGGGCCCGCGTCGCGTACAACGCCGGCTACGATCACAGCGTCGTCACCGGCCCGGACGGCTCCTACCAGATCGGCGTGTCGCCGGGCGGCGGCCGCCTGCTCGTGACGCACCCCTCCGGCGAGTACATCCCGCGGACCGTCGGCAGCGCCGGCGGCAGCCTCGACAAGCCGGTCGGCGACCCGGCGTATCACCATGCGGTCATCGACGTGGAGGTGCAAAAGGACGAGAAGGTGAAGGAAGTCAATGTCACCCTGCGCCGCGGTGTGACCGTCACGGGGCGCCTGCTCGGGCCGGACGACAAGCCTGTGGCCAGTGCCGTCCTGTTCGTGAGTGGCCACCGCCCGCGCTTCGAGAACACGATGCACCCGGTCCTCGTGCGCGAGGGGAGGTTCGAGGTCCGCGGCCTCGATCCGGAGAAAACGTATCGCGTGATGTTCCTGGAACACCCGCGCCTGCCGCCCTTCATGGTAACACCCGAGTCCCTGGAGGGTTTCCCCCAACTCTATCTGAAGTCGCTGTTGAGGGCTGGGAACAAGCTTGGCGCGACGGTCGAGGTTTCGCCGAAGAAGGTGGAAGGGGAACTGACGGTGAAATTGGCCCCGTGCGGGAAGGCGAAGTTGCGCTTCGTCGATGGCAGTGGCAAACCGTTAGCGAACTACTCCCCGTGGCTGCAACTGGTGGTGACGCCGGGGCCGCGGATCTATCAGGCGCTGCAAGACAAGACACTGGCCGCGGAGGTCGTCACGCTGACGGGTCGCTACGGCGGCCAACTCGCCAACAACCCCACCGACGCCGAGGGGTACGTCACCTTCGAGGGGCTGATTCCCGGGGCGACGTATCGGCTGAAGAAGATCGATCAGGAGCCGAACAACGAGGTCGTCAAGGAGTTCACGACGGAGGCGGGCAAGACGTTGGAGTTGGAGATCGTCGTCAAGTAAGGCGAGCGGTAGGAATTACTCTCCCCTCGCCCCGGTACTCCGGGGCGAGGGGAGAAGAAAACAGGCCGCTCGCGTAAGGACCGTGCTTGCAGCGTAACCGGGAGATTTCCTGACCTGTTCCCGTCCGCGGGAGGCTTTATAGTGTAGAGACTCCCTCAGTCCCACGGCGAGAATAGACATGGCCACGACACACTCCGGCATCGTCCTGCGGCACCTGCGGCAGCTGGTCAACGTGAAGGACAGCCGCACCGTCCCAGACCAGCAGTTGCTCGAGCGGTTCAGCAACGACCGCGAGGAGGCGGCGTTCGAGGCGCTGGTGCGCCGGCATGGTCCGCTCGTCCTTGGGGTCTGCCGGCGCGTGTTGCCTCAGGCACAGGACGCTGAGGACGTGTTCCAGGCGACGTTCCTGGTGCTGGCGCGGAAAGCCGCCGGCATCGACAGGCGGGCGTCCCTGGGTGGATGGCTCTATCGAGTGGCGTATCACATGGCGCTGAAAGTTCGGAAACAGGCGGCGGCCCGGCAGAAGCGCGAGGCTCGGGTCGCCCGGCGTGAGGAAACCGACCCGCTGGCCGAGGTCACGGGGCGCGAATTGCTGGCGGTGTTCGATGAGGAATTGCAGGAACTGCCCGAGTGCGAGCGTGTCGCGCTGGTGCTGTGCTACCTCGAAGGGAAGACGCGCGATGAGGCCGCCCGCGAAGTCGGCTGCTCGCAAAGCACGCTCAAGCGCCGCCTGGAGCGCGGCAAGGAGCGGATGCGTACACGCCTGGCCCGGCGCGGCGTGGCGCTGTCCGCGGCGCTGCTGACCGCGGGACTGGCACAGAGCGCGAAGGCCGCCGTGCCCGCTACGCTGACCGTGACGGCGGTCCAGGCCGGTCTGCTCGTGGCCAGCGGTCAGACGGCAACCGGCATTGCCTCCGCGCAGGCGGTGGCACTGGCCAACGGGGCGATCCGGGCGATGGTGGGGAGCAAGGTCAAGGCGGTTGGCGCTCTCCTTCTGGCCGTCACGCTGCTCGGCCTCGGCAGCGTGTTGCTGGCCTCAGCTAAGCCTGAGCCTCCAGCGCCCCTCGCACCGGCAGCCAGGGAGGACTCTAAAGGCGCCGCGGCCGCCGAGCCGAAACCGGCGGACGACAAGAAGGTCATGACCGTCAGCGGCAGCGTCCTCGACGCCGACGGCAAGCCGCTGGGCGGCGCCGACGTTGCCGTGCTGGCGCGGCCGAAGGTGGCGCAGGGCGGCGACCCGTTCTCTCGGGGGATAGAAATGCTGGGCCGCGGCAAGAGCGACGACGAGGGTCGCTTCCGCCTGGACGTACCGCGCACGTCGTCGCTCCGCTATGCAGGGCGCACCTCCCTCGGGTTCCTGGAAAAGCTGCCGTCCAATGCCACGCGTACGTCCGCTCTCTGGTTTCCCGGAGTCGCCGTGGTCGCGCGAGGGCCCGCTCACGGGCTCGGCTGGCAGAGCCTCGACCCCGATGCCGAAAAGCCCACGGCAGACCTCCGCCTGGCGCGGGAGCAGGTCGTCCGCGGTCGCTTCGTCGATCTGCAAGGCGAGCCGGCCGCGGGCGTCACGGTTCGCGTCGCAGCTATCGGCAAGGATAGGTCGGGCGTATTCGACGGCGTATCCGCACCGGCGGAGACCAAGGACCTCCCCGCCTGGCCGAAAGCCGCGGTCACAGACAAGGACGGTCGCTTTGAGCTGCACGGCGTCGGCCGAGACGGGCTCGCGCGTCTGAGCGTCAGCGATGACCGCTTCGCCACGCAAAGCTTCGAGGCCGCCACGGACGCCAAGGGAGGGGTGAAGGAGTACGAGGCGCCGTCGCTGGAGCCCGCCCACATCATCGAGGGGACCGTCACCGGCGCCGACACCGGCAAACCGGTCCCGGGCGCGCGCCTGACCGTCTCTGCGGGCAAGTTGGGGATTTACGCCTTGTTCGAGATGGATGCCCGGGCCGACGAGAAGGGCCGCTTCCGCCTCAACCCGACGCCGGGCAACGCCTTCGTGGTGACCGTCTACGCGCCCGACGGCGAGCCGTATCTGCCGCTGAGGACGCAGGTCAAGTGGCCCAAGGCGGCCGTCAAGCAGCAGGTCGATCTAAAGCTGCCGCGCGGCGTGCTGGTCCGCGGCCGGGTCCTCGTGGCCGCCTCCGGCAAGGCCGTGGCCAAGGCTAGCATCCAGTTCCTCCCACGCGCGATCGGTAACCCCAACTTCCGGAGCGACATCGTCACCGGCTGGGACACGGCGGTCGTCAGCGGCGAGGACGGCAAATTCGACATCGGCGTGCTTCCCGGGCCAGGGCACCTGCTGATCCACGGCCCCACGCCCGACTATGTCCTGGCGGAAATCGGCCAGAGGAAGGTGCGCGAAGGCAAGGAAGGCGGGGTGCGCTACCGCGCCGCCGCCATTGTTCCGCTGGACCTGAAGGACGGCGCCGACCCGCACGACGTGACGGTCGAGCTGAAGCGCGGCGTCACGGTCAAGGGGCGCGTCGTCGGCCCGGACGGTAAGTCCGTGGCCGAGGCGCTGATGTTGAGCGGCCTCAACGTCAGCCCCGCCACGTCAAGCGTAGGTCCGGCGTATTCCACGGCGGAATGGGCGGGTTGGCCGGTCCGCCTGAGCGAGGGGCGGTTCGAGCTGCGCGGCTGCGATCCGGAGAAGAGTTACCCGGTCCATTTCCTCGACGCGAAGAACAAGGCGGGCGCGACGGTCGAGCTGTCCGGGAAGCAGGCCGGCGAGGAGGTGACGGTTCGCCTGGCACCCTGCGGCCAGGCGACGACCCGCCTGGTCGATGCGGACGGCAAGCCGCTGGCGAATCGGCGCGTCGGGCTGGAACTCGTCGTCACCCCCGGGCCGAACCGCTACGACCGCAAGGCCTCCGAAAGGGGCGAGTTGATCGCCGACGAGGTGGCGGTGGCCAGCATTGACTTCAGGAACGGGCCGCCGACCGACGCCGAGGGGCGCGTGACTTTCCCCGCGCTGATCCCCGGCGCCACGTACCGCATCGTGGAGGTCGCCGACAGAGACGACACGGTCAAATGCGAGTTTAAGGCGGAGTCGGGCAAGACCACGAAGCTGCCCGATGTGGTGCGGAAGAAGCAGCCCTGACGCGTTGACCTGGCTGACACCCACTCTCGGGGTGGAGTCGCTGCACACGTTTGGCCAGCTGTGGCTGAGCCAGTTGCTCGGCGCCCACAACAAGCTGGGGGCAGCGGTCGAGGTGTCGGCGAAGAAGGCATCTGCCGAGCCGGTCGAGGTGCGTCTGGCCCCGTGCGGGTCGGCGAAAGTGCGCTTCGTCGGTGCGGACGGCAAGCCGCTGCCCAAGCACAAGCCGTGGCTGCAACTCCTCGTCACGCCCGGCCCGCCGTCCAACCAGGCGATCAAGGAAGGCAAGCTCTCTGCCGAGGTGGTGACGCTCATCAGCCAGTACGCCGACAACAATGCGCCCCACGCCGACGCGGACGGCGTCCTGAAGCTGGAGGGCCTGATCCCCGGAGCGACCTATCGCCTCAAGCAAGCGAGTTTGGAGGGAGAAGTCCTAGCGGAATTCACGGCGGAGGCCGCCAAGACGGTGGAGCTGACGGTCACGGTGAAATGACCAGGGGCGAGAGGAAGACGACCCACGCCAGGAGGTAAAGGAAACACAACCATGCCGCTCAATCAAGGCCCGTGGGCGCCGTACCAGCCCACCGACAAGGACCCGTGGGACGCCGCCAAGGTCGCCCACCTGCACCGCCGCGCCGGCTTCGGCGCCAGCCGCGCCGACGTCGCGCGCGACGTCAAGGACGGCCCCGCGGCCGGCGTGGGTCGCTACCTGCGGCCGCGCGCCCCGACTGCCGACGAGCAGGGCATCCTCGACAGCCTGCGGCAGGGCGTCCTCGACTCGGGCGACGCCGACCGCCTCAAGGCGTGGTGGCTTTATCGTGTCCTTTATGACCCCGACCCGCTGCGCGAGAAGCTGACGCTGTTCTGGCACGGCCACTTCGCCACCAGCAACCGTAAGGTGAACAACCTGTCGCTGATGCTCGCCCAGAACGAGTTGTTCCGCAAACACGCCCTCGGCCCGTTCGCCGACCTGGCGCAAGGCGTCGTCGGCGACGGGGCCATGCTCGTCTGGCTCGACGGCGCCGGCAGCAAGAAGGAGAAGCCCAACGAGAACTTCGGCCGCGAGTTCCTCGAATTGTTTACCCTCGGCGTCGGCAATTACACGGAAAAGGACATCCGCGAGGCCGCCCGGGCCTTCACCGGCTGGTCCGTCGAGAAGGGGGCCGGCGCGTTCCACGAGGCCGCCCACGACGCCGGCGACAAGACGTTCCTGAAGCAGACGGGCGCCTGGAAGGCGGCCGACATCGTCCGCATCACGCTGGAGCAGGCGGCCTGCGCCGAGTTCCTGTGCAAGAAGCTGTACCGCTTCTTCGTGCGCGAGGACGAGGATCCGGCGCCCGAACTGCTGCGCCCGCTGGCCCAGGACTTCCGCGAGCACCAGTACGACGTCGGCCATGTCGTCGGCGTCATCCTGCGCTCGCGCCACTTCTACGACCCGGCCGTGCGGCGGCAGCGGATCGCCAGCCCGGTGGAGGTTAGCGCCGGCCTCTTGCGGGCGCTGGAGGTCCCGCGCGCCGATGTGCGCCTGCTGGCCCTGTCGCTGGCCTGCGAGCGCCAGGGGCAAGACCTGTTCCACCCGCCCAACGTCAAGGGCTGGGACGGCGGTAAGGCCTGGCTGAACAGCACGACCGTCCTGGAGCGCGGCAACTGGTGCAACGACGTCGTCTGGGGTAACGCCGACTTCGGCCTGAAGCGGTACGACCCGCTCGCCTGGGCCAGGCGCCACCTCGTCGCGCCGGAGAAGGCCGCCGAGGCGCTGCTCGACCTGCTCCTCCAGGGAGACGGCGGCGCCCGGGCGCGGGCGGAGATCCTGCGGGCGGGCCGTGACGGCACGCCCGACGGGCTGCGCAAGGCCGTGCAACTGATCGTCCACTGTCCGGAATTTCAACTGGCATAGCGCTTTGGCCGCTTGCGGCTTAGCGTTCGCGTCAACCCTCGATGAGGCGAACGCTAAGCCGCAAGCGGCCCGGAGACACCCTCATGCAACCGACCCGACGTGATGTCCTGCGCCTCGGCCTGGGCACCTCGACTTTGCTCGCCTGCGGCGCCACCGTGCCGACCTTCCTGGCCAACGCGGCGAACGCCCTGGCCGCCGAGCCGGCCCGCGACGCCAAGGGCCGCATCCTCGTCGTCTTGCAGCTCGACGGCGGCAACGACGGCCTCAACACCGTCGCCCCCTACGCCGACGACGACTACCCCAAGCACCGCCCCCGGCTGCACCTCGCGGCGAAGGCGGTTGCGAAGATCGACGACCGCGTCGGTTTCCACCCCGGGCTATCCGATTTCGCGAAACTGCTGGAAAGCCGGCAGTTGGCCGTGGTCCAGGGCGTCGGCTACCCCAACCCGAACCGCTCGCACTTCGAGTCGATGGCCGTCTGGCACACGGCGCGGCCGGACCCGAAGCGCGACACGCCCGGCTGGCTGGCCCGCGGGCTGGACGCCGTGCCCCCCGCCCCCGGCGGCGACGTGGCGGCCCTGCACGTCAGCGGCGAATTGCTGCCGCAGGCCCTCGTCGGCGGTCAGCGCCACGTCCCCTCGCTGACCAGCCTGGAGCAATTCCATCGCCGCCTCGGCATCCCGGATGGCGCCGGCGCCCGGGAACAGCGGGCCACCCTCGACGCCCTGGCGTCCGAGGAGCGCGGCAAGCCGGGCTCGCTGCTGCAGTTCGTCCAGCGCAGCAGCACCCTCACCTACACCAGCAGCGCCCGCCTGGAGAGCGTGGTCGCGGGCGGTTCGGCCAGCTACCCGGAGTTTTACGGCCTGGCTCGGCGGCTGCGGCTGATCGCACAGCTCATCAAGGCGGGGCTGACGACCTCGATCTACTACACGCGGCTGGGCGGCTTCGACACCCACGCCAATCAGTTCGGCACCCACGACGGCCTTCTGCGCGAGATGGGCGCCTCGCTGCAGGCGTTCCTCAAGGACATGACCGACTCCGGCAACGGCCAACGGCTGGTCGTGCTGGTCTTCTCGGAGTTCGGCCGCCGCTTGACCGAGAACGCCAGCGCCGGCACCGACCACGGCACCGCGGCCCCAGTCTTCCTCCTGGGCGGGGCGGTCAAGTCGGGGCTGCACGGGCCGTACCCCAACCTGCGCGACCTGGCCGACGGCGACCCGAAGTTCGCCATCGACTTCCGCCGCGTCTACGCGACGCTCCTCGACGGCTGGCTGAGCTGCCCCAGCGACAAGGTCCTCGGCGAGAAGTTCGAGACGCTGCCCCTGCTGTCCGTTTAGCCGCCGCCCTCGGGGCGGCGCGTTGAGCGCCGCCCCGAGGGCGGCGGCTAAACGCGGAGGCGGCACGTTTGACACGACCGTGCCCTCCGTTACAATGGGCGCAGATGGCATGCCAGCGGAACGCCGTCACGGGACAGTCCCAGGAGGCGAAGGACACCCCGTTCACCACTTTCTCAGAGGAGGGCATGCTCATGTCGTGGAGGTTCTGGGCCGCGGCCGCAGTCGTCGCCGCCGGCCTCGTCGCCGCGCCGTCGGCCCGCGCCGGCGACCTGTTCCATCTGGCGCTGCCCGCCGGCGACGCGCCAGCGCAAACGCTCGTGCTGAAGGGGGACGCCGAGACGGTCGCCGCCGGTTGGCGGGGGTATCACCGAGGTTACGGCTACGGCTATTACCGCCCCCGCTCTTACGGGTACAGCTACTACCGCTACCCGTACCGCTACTACCCCCGCTACAGCTTCAGCTTCGGGTACGGCTACGCCCCGCCGGTCTACTACTACCCAAGGCCGTCGTACTGTTACCCGATGAGCGTGGGCGTCGAGACCTACTCGCTGCCCGGCGGCAACGTCAGCTACTCGGTGACGCGGCCGATGGCGAACGACGCCGAGCCGGTGCCGCCGCCGCAGCCGCGCGAGCGCACCTTCCCCTACGACGGCGGCCCCGATAAGCCGGTGCCGATGCCGAAGGCCGACCCCGGCCCGACGAAGGCGCCGCGCTACTTCTTCACGCCGCCGCTCGACGAGCTGAAGGTGTCGCTGCCCGCCGAGAAGGCGGCGGAGGAACCGGCGAAGGGGAAGTTCGCCTACCCGGCCTACGGCGAGGAGCCGCGCCGCATCAAGGACGAAAAGAAGAGTCGCTAAAGGTGATTTCCAGGCGTGGGACAGGATTCCGAGCCTGTCCCACGCCTGGAACGCGAAACCCCGCCGCGGGCCGGCCCGCGGCGGGGTTTGTTTTTTTCTGCGGGCGCGGGTTGTGCCGGCTGGGCCATCTTCGGTAGCTGCGTGGGATGAGGGTTCCGCGCGGCACGGGGGGGCCGGCGACGTTACCCTGGAGACCAGGTTTGATGGGTCGGGCCCACGGCGGTGCGGCGGTCGTTCCGCCCGCGGCGCGGGCCGGAGGGGTAGCGCGATGGCTGGTGCCGCGGTGCGGGGCGCCCTTGCGGGCGCGGTCGTGATGTTGGGGGGAATGACGTCGGCGGGCGAGCCTTTGCCGCCGCCGATGATGGACATGCGGGGGCCGATCGGCTTCGTCCGGCCGGACCCCTACGCGGTCTGGCAGGACTATGGGGTCGATCGCCGCGGGCGATTTCGGCCGCTGGTGGCGCCCTCTTACGACGGGCTGCGCTACGTCGGGACTGGGGAGCCGTATCCCTGGTGGCAGAACCACCCGGGCTGGATCACGCCGATGGTGGCCAACCCGGCCGCCTTCGGCGGGCCGGCGCCGCCGGCGCTGATGATGATGGGGCCGCCACCGGTGATCCTCCCGCCGCCCGCCGCGGACTGGGCGCGGATGCCCTACGCCGAGAAGTGACGGAGGCCGCTTGCGGCTTAGCGTTCGCTTCACCCAGGTGAAGCGAACGCTAAGCCGCAAGCGGCTTGACGATTAATGGAAGAAGCCGAGCCAGAAGCTAAAGACCTGTTCCTTGTCGTACGGCCCCTTGACGATCGGGAAGCCGAGGTCGAGGGCGATCGGGACGGGGCCGAGCATCGGCACCACGAAGCGGACGCCGACGCCGGCCGTCACGCGATAATCCTTGATCTCCAGGCTCGACTCGACCGTGCCGCTGTCCACGAAGCCCACGAAGTAGACATGGTCACTGGCCCGCACGGGGAGCTGGTACTCCAGGCTGTTGAGCAGCATGAAGTTGCCGCCGACCGGGATGCCGTTGACGACGGGCGAGACGCCGCGGAACTCGAAGCCGCGCATGCTGCGGAAGCCGCCCGCGAAGAAGCGCTCGTAGACCGGGGCATTCGACCCCTCCCACTCGGCCTGCCCGTGGTACGCCAGGACGTGCCGGCCGCTGCCGTCGGCCCGCTGGTACAGGGTCCAGAACTTGCTGTAATCGATGTTCACCACCGGGAAGGTGAACTGGCCGGTCACCTCTTCAAAGGCCAGGTTGAGGATGCTCCCCTCGGTCGGGCGGAGGAAGGAGTCGCGCGTGTCGCGCGTGAAGCCCCCCCCGAGGCCCGCCAGGAAGTGCTGGCCGTCCACGTTCTGGTAGTCCGGCGGGTCCCACGGCACCACGTTGTGGACGCCGACGTCCTCGATGCGGACGCTGCCGTTGACGCTCCAGTACTGGTTCAGCTTGCGGGACAGCGTGATGCGCTCGCCCAGGCGGCTCTCGGTGTACTCGTTGTAGGCCCGATCCCAGTAGTAGGTGCTGACCGTCAGGCCCCACTGGGTGTCGAACAGGAACGGCTCGCGCCAGGTCGCCGAGTAGCGCTGCACGTCCACGCCCGGCACCGCCTCGAGGCGCAGCTCCTGGCCGGCGCCGCGGAAGGCCCGGCCCGACCATAGGTCGTCCCAACTCGTCGGGACGCGCGTGATGTCGAAGTTCTTCTCGTTGAGCATGACGCTGCCGGTCAGGCCCGCGTCGGAGTTGACGCCGACGCCAAACATCAGGCTGCCGGTCTTCATCTCCTGGACCCGCACCAGCAGGTCCTTGTATTCCTCGTCGCCGTCGCGGTTGAGCACCTCGACCGACGGTTTCACCCCCGTCTCGGGGTTCGAGTCGAAGATTCCCAGCCGTGCCAGATGGCCCTCGGCCAGGCGCAGGTCGGGGTACTGCAAGGTCTGGCCCGGCGCCAGCCCCGGCGGCAGCTGGCGGAGGATGACGTTGTCCCGGGTGACGTCGTTGCCGACGATATAGATCGTGCCGACCTTCGTCGGCGCCTTCTCCGTGATCTGGTAGCGGACCTGGCAGATGCCGGGCGAGTCGGGGTTGAGGTAATGCTCCTCCTTGACGCGGACGTCGCGGCCGGTGATGCCGTAGTAGTCGGTGATGGCCCGGATGTCGGCCTGGACCTTCGCCTCGTCGTAATACTCGCCGGGGGCAAGTCGCGGGATGGCCTGGATGACCTCCACGGGCAGCTGCTTGCCGGCGCCGTCCACCTGCGGCCGGGCGGACACGCGGTAGCGCGGCCCCTCGTTGATGTGGAAGACGAGATCGACGTGCTTGCCGTCCGGCTCCCAGCGCAGCTCGCGCGAAACCTGGACCTGGTGGAAGCCGAACGATTTGTAATACTTTTCCAGCTCCTCCACGTCGTATTCGACCATGAACAGGTTCAGGCTGCCGCCGAACAGGCCCAGGAACTCGTGCGACGACTTGACGTGCGTGTTCAGCACGCCGCCGCTGACGAAGGTGTTGCCCTCGAAGAGGATTTCCTTGACCTTGACCTTCGGCCCCTCCGTAATGTTGAAGACGACGCGCGTGTCGCTGGCCTTGTCCCCCTCGACCAGCTCGCAGGTGGCGAAGGGCCGGCCCTGCTTGTACAGCTCGTCCACGATGGAGCGGCAGGCCTCCTGGTTGAGGTAGGGGACCACCGGGTCGCCCTTGCGCAGGTGGGTGATATTTTTCAGCTCGTCGAGCTTGAGGTGGACGCCGCCGTTGTAGACGATTTCCTTGATCGTCGTGGGCCGCTCGACGACGAGGAAATAGAGATCGACGAGGGCTTTGTTGTCGGGGTGCTCGCTGACCTTGACGGTGACGTGGGCGAACAGGCCGGTGGCGTAGATGAGGCGGACGTCCTCGTCGATGGTGGCCTGGGTCAGCTCGCTACCCGTCTTGGTCCTGGCGGTGTTCAGGACGCGCTCGACGGGCACGTTGTGGGTGCCCTGCACCTTGACGTCGGCCACGGTGAGCTTGGTCCCGGGCGTGAGGCGCGCGGGTACGTCCGGGAGCGGGGGCGGCGATTGCGCCAGGGCGGGGGTGGCGGCCAGGAGGAGGGCCAGCAACCCCGCGGCCCGGGGCAAAGCTCGCGGATAGGAGCGGTCCGTCGCTTGCATGGGTTCGGTCCCCGCAATTCTTTTTCTCTCAACTTCGCGCAGAGGAAGGGCAGCAAATAGCGATGGGAAGGCCGGCTGTCAAGGCATCTTTTTCCGCGGAGGTCCGTAGTCCGTAGCCGCAAGCTGCCAGCTTGCCGGCTTCTCCCCTCCCAAACCGGCAAGCTGGCAGCTTGCGGCTACGGGTCGTGGCCAATCGATCAAATCCTGCTTAGATTGTCCGGGCGGACAGCCTATCCCCGGAGACACACCATGCAGCGCATCCGCTTCGTGATGGTCGGCGGCTTCCTTGGCGCCGGCAAGACGACGACCCTCGCCCGCCTGGCCCGTCACTACATGGCCCGGGGCCAGCGCGTCGGCCTCGTTACCAACGACCAGGCACAGGACCTCGTCGATACCAACAGCTTGCGCGCCCAGGGCTTCTCAGTCGAGGAAGTGGCCGGCGCCTGCTTCTGCTGCCGCTTCGACGACCTCGTCGGCAAGGTGGGTCAGCTGGAGCAGAAGGACCGCCCCGACCTGATCCTGGCCGAGCCGGTCGGCAGCTGCACCGACCTGGTGGCGACCGTCGTGCAGCCGCTCAAGGACCTGTACGGCCAGCGGTTCGAGGTGGCGCCCTACGCCGTGCTGTTCAAGCCGAGCCACGGCCTGCGCATCCTGCGCAATGAACCGGGCGCCGGCTTCTCGCCCAAGGCGGCCTACATCTTCCGCAAGCAGCTCGAAGAGGCCGACGCCATCGTCATCAACCGCACCGACGAGCTGCGGCCGGAGCGGCTCGCGGAGTTGGCGGACCTGGTGGCGCAGGAATACCCCGGCGTGCCGCTGTTGCGCCTGTCGGCGAAGACCGGCGCCGGCTTCGAGCCCTTGGTGGAGCTGCTCGACCAGCAGGGGGCGTTCGGCCGAAAGGTCCTGAACATCGACTACGACACCTACGCGGAAGGCGAGGCGGAGCTGGGCTGGCTCAACGCCAGCTTCCGCGTGACAACGCCCCATCAGGTGGGACTCGACGGTCTGCTGCTCGACACGGTGAAACGCCTCGGCGAGCTGCTGCGGCAGCGCGGGCTGGAGGTGGCGCACCTGAAGGCGATTGGTCTGACGGACGGGACCTTCGGCGTGGCCAACCTGGTCAGCAACGGGACGGCGCCGGAGCTGTCGCTGCAATCGTACGGGCGTGTCCGGGACGCGGAGATCATCGTCAACGCGCGCGTGGCCGCCGACCCGGCGCTGCTGGAGGAATTGGTGCGACAGACCATGGACGAGGTGTCGAGCCTGGAGCGCTACGGCAAGGCTGAGATGCGGACGATGCAGAGTTTCCGCCCCGGGCGCCCGCAGCCGACGCACCGCTACGCGGAGGCGAAGTGACAAGGGAATAAACCACGGATTGGACGCCGCGTACCACGTGATGTCGCGCGGGCACAACCGCGTCGCCGCGACGTGCTCCAGGTGAAAACGGCGGACCACGTCTCGCGCCCGCCCGGTTATACCATCGCCCTTGCAAAACCGAGGTTTAGCCGCCGCCCTCGGGGCGGCGCTCGCTGCGCGCCGCCCCGAGGGCGGCGGCTAAACAACCGGAAATCGAATGGCGCGAATATAGCGTAGTTGGTGGCCCCTACTTCCGTTCGGGACTCGGTGCGGGCGCCGGGGCCTCCAGTTGCTTCAGGAGTTGCCGAAACTCCTCTCGCCCGCGGAGCGGCTCGAGTGCCTCATCCGTCCGCAAATCCTGAGCCGACACGCCCGGGTCCCCGGTGCCAACCGCACGCCGCAACAACTCGACGGCACGGCCGGCGTATTGCTCCCGCAACTCGGCATCCTCCTTGGCCGCTGCCGAGCCGAGCGCACAGACGCGGGCACAGTCATGGAGAGTCTTGCTGCTCACGTCCTGGGCCCGGGCCTGCTCCCGAGCCAGCGCCACGGCTCGGGCGTGGTCGCCCCGAGACAAATCGCCTCGGCTCTCGTAGAACCAGCGGCGTTTGCCGCCGTCGAGCGCCGCGGCCCGGTCCCAGTCCTTGGCCGCCTCCGCGCGGCGGCCCAGCCTGTCCAGCGCCTCGGCCCGGCCCGAGGAGCTGTTGCGGAGGTAGCCGCGCGCGTCCCCGAAGCGATCTTCCCGAGCCAGGGCCGGCTCGAGGGTACGCACGGCCTTGTCATACCACTCCAGGGAGGCGTCCGCCCGCCCTTGGTCCTTGAGCAGGCCGCCAAGATTGCCGTAGGTGCCGCCGAGAGTCACGGCATAGTCGAGGACCTCGGGGAAGTCATGGACCAGCCGTTCCCGGAGGGCGATGGCCCGGCGCGTCGCGGTCTCCGCCTCGTCCAGCCGTCCCAGGTCCTCCAGCACGATGGCCAGGTTGTTGAAGCCGCTGGCCAGGTCCTGGCGGTACCTCGGGACGGAGGAGAAGTCGGCGACTAACGTTTTCAGGATGGACAGGGCCTCGCCGTGGGCGTCCCGGGCCTCGCCCAACCGCTCCAGCCTCCACAGCGTCACGCCCAGGCTGGTGTGGCCCCCTGCCAGGCGACGCTGGTATTCGGTCACGAAAGGGAAGTCAGCGACCAACTTTTTCAGGATGGCCAGCGCCTGGCGGTAGAACGCCTCCGCCTCATCGAGCTTGTCCTGGTCCTCGAGCAGAATGGCCCGCCTGCGATGCACGGCGGCCAGATCCAGCCAGTGGTCGGGGACTTCCGGGGAGGCTTCGACCAACTCATTCAGGATCGTGAGGGCGTTGCCCAGGTTGGCCTCCGCTTCGTCCCACTGTTTCAGGTCAGCCAGCAGGGCGCCCAGGGTAAAGTACATTTTCGCCAGGCTGGCTCGGCCCCGGGTGTCGGCGGAATCCTGCCGCAGGGCCTCCTGCTGGTGACGGATCGCTTCCGCAAGAAGCGGGGCGGCCGTCCGGTGGTCGCCGCGCTCCACCAGGACTGCCGCCAGCGCCTGCGACGACGCCGCCGCATCCCGCTGGTAACTCGCGACCGATGGGGACTCACGGACGAGCGTCTCCGCGAGCTGAACCGCCTGGCGAAGGGCCTCTTCGGCCTCCGGCAAGAGGCTGAGCTGCCGGCGAATGACGCCCACGCGCCGGTAGGCCCTCGCCAGGGCCGCACGGCCCTCCGGTGTCTCGCCCGTTTGCCGTGTGAATTCTTCGTAATAGGCCAGTCCCTTTCTCAGGAACTCCTTCTGCTCCGGCGTCAGCTGCGGCTGCCGGGTCAGCCAGTCGTCGATCACCGTCGAGGACAACTCGTCCATGACCGCGCGGGTTTCCTGTTCGCGCCGTTGGGCCAGGTCCTTGGCGGTCTGTTCCTGTCCGCGCAGGTGGTTGACCACGACCAGGCCCACGGCCAGGAAGAATACCGCGACGAGGACCGCCGCGGCCAGCCCCATCCACAGCTTGCGGCGCCGGCGTTCTTCGGCCGCCTGCACCTGCTGCCGCTCACGCCGCAGCCGCTCCTGTTGCAGGCGCTCCTCGACCCCGGAGACGTACGCCGCCACGGCCGCGGCCACCGCGCCGGCGTCGGCGGGGCGGTCCGCCTTCTGCCGCGCCAGGCAGCGCTCGGCGAGCCGAACCAGGTCCGGGTCGGCACCGCAGCCGCCCAGTCGCGCCCGCGCCTCCTCCAGGTCGGCTTCGGCCGCCTTGAGACGGACCGCCTCGGTGTCGGGGCCAGTGTAGGGCGGCTCGCCGGTGAGGACTTCGCACAGGATCGCTCCCAGGCCGAACACGTCCGACTGCCGATCGACCTCCGCGACTCGGCCCCGAGCCTGCTCCGGCGGCATGTAGGCGACCGTCCCCAGCACGCTGCCGGCGAGCGTCCGGGTGTTCTCGTCTCCGGGCTCGACAACCGCCGACGCCGACCCCACCCCGGGTCGGGGGCCGAGGCCATCGTCGCTGAGCATCTTGGCCAGGCCCCAGTCCATTAGCTGTACCTCGCCGTGTGCCCCGACCATGACGTTGTCCGGCTTGAGGTCGCGGTGGATCACCCCCTTGCTGTGGGCGAAGGCCACCGCCTGGCACACCTGGCCGAAGATCTGTACGACCTCCATCCGCCGCTCCGCCGGTGCCGGCCCTCCCCCCAGCAGCGCCGCCAGCGTCCCCCCCTCGACCAGCTTCATGGTGTAGTACGGGCGGCCGTCGGGGAGCCGGCCCATCGCGTGGATCGGCACGATGAACGGGTGAGCCAGTTGGCCGCAAACCTGCGCCTCACCGACGAACCGCTCGACCAGGCCCGGGGCGGTGCAGGCCCAGGACTTCATCACCTTGACCGCGAGGCTCCGGCCAAACTGGAGGTCGCGGATGCGCCACACCACGCCCATGCCGCCCGCATCAATCCGGCTCACCGGGGCATAGCCGGGTAGGTCCGGCGGCTCGTCGTCTGCGGCCAACCCGCTCGGCTCGGAGTGCGGGACCACCGTATCGGGCAGGCTCCCGACCAAGCGTTGCAGCACCCGCTGGCAGCCGGGGCAGGCGCCGACGTGCTCCTCCACGGGGCCGGCCTCGGCCGGAGAGAGTTCGTCACGCAGGAATTTCCGGAGCGTCTCCGGGTCCGGGCAAGGGGTCCGGGTGGCTGCTGGGCTCGTGACCATGGCGGTACTCCTGCAGGAGCATCTGCTTGACGCGGTAATTCGCCTTGTAGACCGACGCGACACTCAGCTTCAGCTCCGCGGCCACCTCGGCGGCCGGGCGCTGCTCCACCATCGTCTGGTAGAACGCCTGCCAGGTCGTCTCCTTGAGCTTGGCGCGGACCCGTTCGAGGACCTCCGCCGCGGTGGTCCGGGCGTGGCCCTCGATCACCTCGCTCAGCTCGCCCGCTGCCTCGGGGCTCGCGAGGTCGCCCAGCCGCTCCTGGAAGGCCGTGCCGCCGACGCCGCCACGCTCGGGCCGGCGCCGCTGCCGCCGCCAGAAGTCGGTCAGGGCGTTGTTGACGACCGCTTTCAGCCAGCCGCGGAACTGCCCCCGCGACGGATCGTGGCTGTGCTGCGGCAGCTGCTGGAACAGCTTCAGCATGACGTCCTGGGTCAGATCCTCGGCGCTGTCCGCCGAGAGTCCGCGGCGCAGGCACCAGCCGACGATTACGCCGCGGTAGCGGGTCTGGAACACCGCCCAGGCCTCGTGGCGGCGGGCGCCCTCCCTGACGTCGCACAGCAGTGAGATGTGGGTCGAGGGGATTGGTGCGATGGTAGCCTCCGGCAGACGGGAGCGGGACGGCTCCAGCATACTGCCGGCGAGATCAAGTGCAAGCACGTTCTCAGGCCCAAGCCGGCCCGACCCCCGCGCGGCCCCATCACGCCTCTCCTTACTACGCCGTTCTCTCTCGGAGGACCTCCTCATCCGGCGCGGTGTCCTAATCGAACGTACTCCCTGGCAGAGTGACCGCCGAAGGGACGTCCCCTTCCGCAAGAGCGGCCCGGCGCCCGGGTCCAGTCCTTCCTTCCCGCAAAGCTAACCGGCTGCAAATCAGCCAGGAGTTTCCCATGCGTCGCTTCTTCGGCAAGCTGGCCAACGTCATCCGGCAGACCAACAAGGCCCGCCCCGCCCAGGGGAGTCGGCGCCGCGCCTCGCTCCAGGTGGAGGCGCTGGAAAGCCGCCAACTGCTGTCGGGTTCTTCCATTCTCACTCTCAGCACCGCGCCGCTGGTGGTGCCCCCGCTGACTCCGATCCAGTTCAAGTACCAATCGCTCGGCGGGGCCAGCGGGTTCCTCGGCAAAGCCGTGACGGGCGAGTTGCCCATGCCCTACGGCAACGGTCGTTACGAGCAGTTCCAGCACGGCAACATCTACTGGTCGGCGGCGACCGGCGCCCATGACGTCTACGGCCCGATCCTGAACGAGTACTTCCTGACGGCCGCCGAGCGCGACGCCCACGGCAACTCCGTCCAGGTGGGCCTGGGGCTGCCGACCACCGACGTGGTCGGCTTGCAGAGCATGCCGGGCGCTGAGGCCGTGGTATTCCAGGGCGGCACCATTTACTGGTCGGCGCAGACCGGCGCCCACGCGATCTACGGCGGCATCTACACCGAGTACCTGGCCACCCAGAACGAGATCGACGCCAACGCCAACGAGGTTTTCATGGCGATCGGGCTGCCCACCAGTGACGAGACGAACGTGCCGGGCGTGGCGGGGGGGCGCATGAACACCTTCGCGGGCGGCGCCGCCATCTACTGGTCGCAGGCCACCGGCGCCCACGTCGTCTACGGCGCCATCGCCGCCAAGTACAACAGCGTCGGCGGCCCGGTCGCCTACGGCCTGCCCACCAGTGACGAGGCGAACGTGCCCGGCCTGCCGGGGGTCCGCGTCAGCGACTTCCAGGGCGGCCGCGCCATCTACTGGTCGGCGGCGACCGGCGCCCATACCGTCTACGGCGCCATCGAGGCCGAGTACCTCGCCACGGCGGGCGAGCACGACTACTACGGCCGGAACGTCATGGCACTGCTGGGGGCGCCCACCAGCGACCAGACGTCCATAATTGGGGCGTGGGAGCCGAACGCCCGCATGAATACCTTCCAGGGCGGCAACATCTACTGGTCGCCGGATACCGGCGCCCACGCCGTCTACGGCGCCATCCTCGCCAAGTACGAGTTCGTCGGCGGGCCCGCGAGCTGGCTGGGCATGCCGATCAGTGACGAGTCGGACTGGTACGCCGGACGGATCAGCATTTTCGTCGGCGGGAGCATCATGTGGAATCCCGGTGGCGGGGCGACCGCGCTGTAGGCCCTGCCGGCACAGGTCAGTTCGGCGAGGTGCAGGGGTCGGGTGTCGGTTCCTTCGACACCCGACCCGGCAACTGGAGACGCACCGTTACGTGCAGGCGAAGTGACAGGAGTATAGAATAGACCACGGATTGGACGGATTTTCACGGATCTGATCCGTGAAAATCCGTCCAATCCGTGGTCTATTCCGGGGAGCATCATGCTCACGACGCGCGGCTGGTGGTTCCTGATCGTCTCGCTGCTGGTGCTGGCACTGGGCCTCTTCGCCGAGCTGGCCCCGCTGGTGCCGGTTGGTCTCGCGCTGGTCCTCTGGGTGGCCGGCGTCGGCCTTCTCTTCTACGCCCGCGCCCGCTTCGCGGTCCGCGGTTTGCGCGTCCACCGCCTCGTCACCGACGACCGCGGCCCGGTCGAGACCCTCTGGGCCGGGCGCCCCTTCGAGGTCCATGTCGGCTTGCGCCTCGGCGGGCTGCTGTCGCTGCCGCACGTCGCCGTCGCCGACCGCGTCCCCTTCGCCGCCGTCCTCCTCGATGGGACGACGGAAACGGCCGGCCCAGTGGTCCGGGATCAGCCGCTGGCGATGAGTTATCGCATCCGTCCGACGGCTCCCGGCCGGGTTCGCTTCGAGGGGCTGCGCCTGCGGTTGGCCGACCTGCAGGGGCTCTTCTACTTCGAGACGTTCGTGCCGGCGGTCGTGGAATACCGCGTGTTGCCGGTGCTGGCCGACGCGGGCGGCCGGCCGGCGGCGCACAAGCGGCACAACCTGCTGCCGCCGCCTGGCATCCACCGCCTGCGCCGCCCCGGCTCCGGCAGCGAACTGCTTGACCTGCGCGACTACCTGCCCGGCGACCCGCCCAAGACCATCGCCTGGAAGGTGTCCGCCCGCCGCGACCGCCTGGTCACCAAGGAGTTCGAGAGCGAGGTGCCCATCCGTTGCACTCTCTTCGTGGATACGTCCAACTCGGTGCGCGTCGGCGCTGCCGGCCGGAACGCCCTCTCCCGCCTCGTCGAGATCGCCGCCGCCGTCGCCCAGGTCAACACCGGCAGCCGCGACCTGACCGGCCTGTGCCTCTTCGACGACCGCCAGGTCAACATCGTCCGCCCCGCGCGCACCCCGCGCCACCTGGTCCAGGTGCTGCACCGGCTCGCCGACGCCGCCGGCCTCGTCCCGAGCACCGGCAAGGTGCGCGTCGGCGAACTGCTGCCGCTGGCCTACGCCTTCGCGGAGGAGGTTTATCCCCAGCTGCTGCGGCCCGACGTGAACCACGTGCCGTTCTGGCTGCGCTGGTTCGGGACGCGGCCGGTGTGGCTGGCGCGGCGGCCGGGCCTCGGCGACCGCCTGCACGCCGCCCTGCTCGGCTGGGCCCTTGGCTACGGCCTCGGCTGTGTCGTGGCCGTCGTGCTGGCGGCCGTCCTCGGCGGCGCCTGGCTCCTGTCGTCGCGCCCGATCCGGGGCGACCTGTTCCTCTGGGCGCTCCTCGTGGCGGGCGGCCTGGGCTTCCTGGCCGTCGCGTCCTTCCTGGCGTTCCTCGGCTGGCAGGTGTTTCGGCCGCGCCGGCGCCGCGGCGAGGCGCGGCGGAAGAAGCTGGCGGCGTTGCTGTCGGTGCGCTACGGGCTGGCCCCCGGCGGGTTGGAGGCGCTGCTGGAGGACGACGAACTGATGGCCCTGCACCTGCAGCGCTTCCTCGCCGAGCACCAGGTGCCGTATCGGCTGCCGTTCTATGACTGGCATGGCCGCTACCTGTTTGCCGCCCCGGAGAAAGTGGACGTCCTCGCCCGCGCCCTGCTCCAGGCGGTGGGCAAGGGGCACGACAACGAGCTGTTCGTTCTGCTGGCCGACCTGATCGAACTGACCGACCGCCTCGAGCCGCTGCTGCGGGCCGTGCGCGTGGCCCTGGCCCGCCATCATCAGCTGATGATCGTCTGCCCCTGGCCGCCGGGACTGCCGCCGCCCACCGGGGCTGCGGTGTCGGCCGCGGCGCCTCCGCCCACGGAGAGCGGCGTGCTGCCGGTATTGCGGCGCAACACGGCGGAGCGCTTCCAGCGAGCCTTCGCCGGCCTGCGGCAGACGTTCGCCCGCCTGGGGGTGCCGGTGCTCTGCGCGGCCAACGAGGAGTCGGTGGGGCTGATTCTCGACCGGATGGATCGGCTGCGGCTGATGGGGAGGCGGCGATGAGCGAGCCCGACACGACGCCGCCCCTCGACCAGCACCCCGCTGTGCGCGACCATGTCTTCGTGTGCATGGGGGCGCTGGCGCTGATGCTGGTGGCGCTGGTGCTGCGCCGGCCGGACCCGTGGGCCTTATTCCCACCTTTCATCGGCGCGCTCGGCCTTCTGTTCCGCTGGCGGGCGGCGCCGGTGATGGTGCTGCTGGCGATCGTGCTGCTCCTGTTTTCGTGGTGGCACGCCACCAACCCCGGACGGATCGTCTTCTACGCGCTGTTTTTGGTGAAGTTCTGGCTGTTCGGCTTGGGGCCAACCCGCCCCCCGTCCTGGGGGGCGGGGCGGCCGTGGCGGGAGATCTTACCGTTTTCCGACCTGCTGCTGGCGGTGAGCCTCCTGGCCTACGCCGCGGGGCAGTACCGCTTGCAAGGGCTGACGGTGCGGCTGTTCCCATCCGACCCGCGCCAGGGCCGTGCGGCCGCCCGGCGCGGGTCGGCGGAGGCGACGAAAGTCAAGGAGGCGCTGCGCCGTTCTCCGGACCTGGTGTCGCGCCGCGAGATCGTCGTGCTGCTGCTGGCCCTACCGGCCTGCGGCGGGCTGGCGTCTCTGTTCTGGGCGTGGCTGAGCGGGCGCAGGACGCAGTTTCTGATCGCCGACGAGGCGTGGCAGGGCATGCTGGTGCTGTGGCTGCTGGGCGGCGGGGTGCTGGCGGCGGCGGCTGTGCTGCGCTACCTGGCGCTGCGACGGATGACGCCGGCCGAGGCGGCGATGTACCTTCAGGACGTGCTGTGGCGCGAGACGCGCGGCGAACAGCGCTTGCTGAATCGTTGGTTGGCGTGGGCCTGGCTCAGGCGGCGCCGCCGTGAAGAGAAGGAGCAGTCATGAGGTTCTGGGTGCGAGAGCTGGCCGGCTGGCTGCTGGTGCTGCTCGGCGTGGCCGGGTTCGGCCTGAGTATCCGATACCTGTGGCAGCACTACTGGATCGAGGCGGGCTTGCCGTCACTGATCGGCTTCCTGCTGTTCCGCGGCGGCATCCACCTGCTCAAGGTGGCCGTGGCGGCGCGCGTCTGCCTGCAGGCCCAGGACAAACTGCGACCGGACCAGGCCGCATCGAAAACGACAACCCGCCCGGCGCGGCCCACGCTCCCAGGGCGGCGCGGGTAGGGACGGCCTGCCGGGCCGTCCTTACGGACTGCTCGTCCATCCCACCACCATCAGCGCCAGCCCGACGACGTTGCACAGCAATTCCGCCGACCCGAGCACCAGCGCGGCCATGACGTGACCGTTTCCCCGGGCCGCCGGATCGCGGCGGCCCTCGCGCCACGCGCGCAGGGCCAGGACGAGCGCGGCGGGCCCCATCACCAGGCCGACCAGCGGGATGAGGCCGTAGACGGCGCACCGGTAGGCGCGCAGGGCAACGGCCGGCCGCGAGTCGGGCCGCTTGCCGAAAGGGGTGTCGGTGTCATCGATGGGGTCGCGGCGGCGCGGCTTTCGGTTGGTCCGTTCGCCGCAGGCCGTACAGCGCTTCGCGTCCCCCGGGTTCTCCGTTCCGCAGGTCGGACAACGCATAATCTGTAAAAAGTTATCAGGACTTCGGAGTCTTCGGCGGTGGGCATCGGACTGTCTACTGACTACGAACTACGGACTACGGACCAGTACGGCCATGCGATATTATCCCGCCTTCGAGGAATTCGTCGAGCTGGCGCGCGGCAGCAGCGTGGTGCCGGTGTACCGCCAGCTCGTCGGCGACACCCTGACGCCGGTGAGCGCCTTCTGCAAAATCCAGGAGGGCGAATGGGCCTTCCTGTTCGAGAGCGTCGTCGGCGGCGAGCGCCTCGGCCGCTACAGCTTCCTCGGCAGCGGGCCGTTCCTGCGCTTTCAGGCGTACCAGCAGCGCGTCCGCGTCGAACACCTCCCCGCCGGCGGCAAGGCGACGGCGCAGGAGTTCGACCACCCCGACCCGCTGCGCCTGCTCGAAGAGAAGCTCGCCCTGTACCGCGCCCCGCACGTCCCCGGCCTGCCGCGCTTCTGCGGCGGCGCCGTCGGCTACGCCGCCTACGACGCGGTGCGCTACGTCGAGCGCTTGCCGAACCCGCCGCCCGACGACCGTGGCCTGCCCGACCTCTGCTTCGCCTTCTACGACCGCATGGTGATCTTCGACCACATCAACAAGACCATCGCCGCCGTCGCCCACGCCCATCTCCCCTCACCCCCAACCCCTCTCCCCGGGGGGGCGAGGGGAGGAGACGGGGACTTGCGTCGCAGTTATCAGGAGGCGTGCGCCCGCGTCGATCGGCTGGTGGAGCGGTTGCAGCAGGGGGTGGCCGACATCCAGACGACCGACATCACTCCGGTGGGGGAGGTGAATCGGCCCTACCGCTCCAACTTCGAGCCGGCGGCGTTCGAGGCGGCGGTGGCGAAGTGCAAGGAGTACATCAAGGCCGGCGACATCTTCCAGGTGGTCATCAGCCAGCGCTTGGAGACGCAGACGACCGCCCGGCCCTTCGACATCTACCGCACGCTGCGTGTGGTCAATCCCAGCCCGTTCCTGTTCTACGTCAAGGCCGGCCCGGTCTGCCTGGTCGGCTCGTCGCCGGAGATCATGGTGCGCGTCGAGGGGGAGCGGGTGACGATCCGCCCCCTGGCCGGCACCCGCCGCCGCGGCAAGACGGAGGAGGAGGACGCCGCCCTGGCCGCGGAACTGCTCGCCGACCCGAAGGAGCGGGCGGAACACATCATGCTCGTGGACCTGGGCCGCAACGACGTGGGGCGCGTGGCCCGCTACGGCACCATTCAGCTCAGCGACGTGATGACGGTGGAGCGCTACAGCCACGTCATGCACCTGTGCAGCACGGTGACCGGCCGCCTGCAGCCGGGCAAGACGGCCTTCGACGCCTTGCGCTCGTGCCTGCCGGCGGGAACGCTGAGCGGGGCGCCGAAGGTGCGGGCGATGGAGATCATCGACGAATTGGAGCCGCACCGCCGCGGCCCCTACGGCGGCGCGGTCGGCTACGTCGATTTCAGCGGCAACATGGACACCTGCATCGCCCTGAGGACGCTGGTGCTCAAGGGACAGACGGCGTACCTGCAGGCCGGGGCCGGCATCGTGGCGGACAGCGTTCCCGAGAAGGAGCGCGAGGAGACGCTCAACAAGGCCCGGGGACTGCTGCGGGCCCTGGAGATGGCCGAGACGCAGCTGTAGGAGGGCCGGGCGCTAGCCCTCGGCCCCGGTAGCCCTCACGCGCCGCGGCGGTTGTCGCTGGCAGGGCCGGCGCCTTCAGGGTAAAACGGGAGCATGGCCACACTCGTTACCTTGCAGGGGCCGAACCCCGGCCGGCACTTCCGGCTCGGGAATGAGCCGTCGCTCATCGGCCGGCAGCCCAACGCCGCCGTCTACCTCGATTCGCTGGCGGTCAGCCGGCAGCACGCCCGCGTCGTCCGCGCCGAGGGGGCCTACTTCATCGAGGACCTCGGCAGCAGTAACGGCACGTACCTCAACGGCCGGGCCATCGACGGTCGCATGCCCCTGAGCGAGAACGACACGCTGCAGATCGGCCCCTACGTCCTCGCCCTGCGGCCCGACCCGGCCCCCCCGAAAACCGAGCCCGACCAGATCATCCGAACCCGCGTCGCGGCCACGCCTTCCAACCACACGCTCTTCCTCCAAAATCCGGCGTACAAGCTGCAAGCGGTCCTCGAAATCGCCCATACGCTGGCCCGCACCCTGGAGATGGAGCCGCTGCTGGGCAAGCTGCTCGACCACCTGCTGCGCCTCTTCCCGCAGGCCGACCGCGGGCTGGTGCTGCTCTGCGAGCAGGACCGGCTGATCCTGCGGGCGGTGCGCGGCCGCCGCACTGACGCCGGCGAATCGGCCCCCTACAGCCGCACCGTCGTCCGCCGCGCCCTCGAGGAGGGGGTCGGCATCCTGAGCCAGGACGTCAGCGACGACCCGAAGCTGGTGCTCAGTCAGACGCTCGTGGCCCTGAACCTGCGCTCGTTCTTGTGCGTGCCGCTGATCGCCCCCGACGGCCGACGCCAGGGCGTCATCCAGCTCGACTGCTCCACGTCGGGCATGTCCTTCAGCGACGAGGACCTGGAGGTGCTGACGGCCATCGCCCTGCAGGTCAGCGTCGTGCTGGAGAACGCCGCGCTGCACGCCGCCCGCATCGAGGAGGAGAAGCTCCACCAGGAGCTGGCGGTGGCCCGCGAGATCCAGCAGGGCTATCTGCCGACCGACTTCGCCCCCCTGGGCGATGCCGGCTTCGAGCTGTTCGCCCGCGTCCATCCGGCCCGGCAGGTGTCGGGCGACCTGTACGACTTCTTCCCCCTGGCGGACGGGCGGCTGGCGTTCTTCGTCGGCGACGTCTCGGGCAAGGGGATGCCGGCCGCCCTGTTCATGGTGGCGGTACGGACGCTGGCGCGGCACCTGGCGCCGTCGGCCGCCGGCCCCGCCGAGGCGCTCACGCGCCTCAACGACGCCCTCGCCGCCGACAACCCCTCCGCGATGTTCGTGACCCTGGTGTACGGCATCTACGACCCGCGGAAGGGCTCGGTGGTGCTGGCCTCCGGCGGCCACCCCAAGCCGCTGCTGCGCCGGGCCGACGGCCGCGTGGAGGAGGTGGCGATCCGCAACGGCCGGCTGCTCGGCTACGCCCCAGGCGATGCCGGCCTGTCCGACGCGGCGCTGGCGCTGGCCCCCGGCGAGACGCTGGTGATCTACACCGACGGCTTCACCGAGGCGCGCGCCCCGGACGGGGTGACGATGTTCGGCGTCGGCCGGCTGGCCGAGGCGCTCGGCGGCCCGCGGACGGCGCTGCCGCTGGAGCGCTGCGCCGAGGAGCTGAAGGCGGCTGTGGAGCGTTTCACCGGCTCGGCGGAATTGCAGGACGACCTGACCGTGCTGATGCTGCGGCGGCGCTGAGCCGGCACGGGGACATTCGAGGAGGAGAACTCATGCGGACGAAACGAACGCGGCCAATTGTCGGGCCACACACCTGGGAGGACTTCTGTGCGATCGTCAGCGAGGATCAGAAGGCCGACCTGATCGACGGAGTGATTTACATGGCATCGCCGGAAAATACCGACGCGAATGAGATGTTCGTCTGGCTCATCACCCTCATGGAACTCTTCGTCGAGGAGTACCAACTGGGGAAGATCTACGGATCCCGCGTCGCCGCCCGGTTGACGAAAAAAACCGCCCCCGAGCCGGACATCGTCTTCGTCAGCAAGAAGAACCTGCACCGGGTCAAGCGCGGCGGCATTGAGGGAGCGCCGGACATCGCCGTCGAGATCGTCTCGCCCGACAGCATCCAGCGCGATTACGACCTCAAGCGCAAGAAGTACGAGGAGGCGGGCGTCCCCGAGTACTGGATCATCGACGAGAGCGAGGAAACGGTGACGCTGCTGCGCCTGAGTACTGACGGGAAGTATCGCGAAGTCAAACCGAAAAAAGGCGAGTTCCACAGCACCGTCCTGAAGGGGTTCTGGCTGCGGCCCGAATGGCTCTTCCGGATCCCCCGACCCAGAAAGCTCGACGCCCTGCAAATGCTCCTCGACCGCCTGAAGTGAAACCATCTACCCAGAGGGACCCCATGACCACCCGCGCCGCCACCGAGTACCGCTACGAGAAACTCACCTGGCCCGAGATCAACGACGCCATCGAGATGGGCAAGGTCTGCGTCGTCCCCTGCGGCGCCGTCGAGCAGCACGGGCCGCACCTGCCGCTCGACGTGGACATCGTCTGTCCGCAAGGGATCGCCTATGGCGCCGGCCGCGCCGTCCCCGACAAGATGCTCGTCCTGCCGCCGATCTGGTACGGCTACACCGGGCATGTCATGGACTTCCCCGGCACCATCAACACCCACTTCGAGACCTTCATCCACCAGGTTCTCGACGTCACCAAGTCGCTCGCCTACCACGGCTTCAAGAAGATCGTCCTGCTCAACGGCCACGGCTCGAACATGCCCAACCTCGACCTCGTCGCCCGCCGCACGAACCTCGAGACCGACGCCGAGTGCATCCTGGCGGCGTGGTGGAACCTGCTCACCGTGGACAAGACGTTCCTGCCGCGCTGGCGCCAGAGCAAGTTCCCCGGGGGCTGCGCCCACGCCTGCGAACTGGAGACGTCGCTCTACCTGTACCTCGACGGCGACAACGTGCGCAAGGACAAGATCAAGAGCGGCGTCATCAGCTTCAACGAGGAGAACAGTCCCTTCAACTGGGTCGATCTGTTCGCCGCCGGCCCCGCGACCTGCATTTCGTGGACGAGCAGCTACACCGACACTGGCGTGCTCGGCGAGGCAGAACTGGCGACCGCCGAGAAGGGACGGCAAGTACACGAGGAGGCGGTCAAGCAGCTGGTGCGCTTCGTGACGTGGTTCAAGGATCGGCCGAAGGACCAGAGGCACGACCGGCACCGCAAGCCGCCGACGATGCCGATCCCGTGGGGACAGCGGAGTATCTCGGAAGGGGGAAAATGACACAAGCCCGACGCGCCAGCGAGGACGTCCCTCGCTGGCGCGTCGGGGGCTACTGGTACTTCCGGTGACCGAGGGAGGTCGTCAGGAGCCGTTCTTCATCGCTTCCCGGAAGTCGGCCCAGGAATGGGACCGGGCGGCGGCGCGCAGCCAGCGCTGGAGGGTATCGAGGTCGTTGGTTCCCTCCACCGCCAGCCGGAGTTCCTCCGGTACGGGATCTGGGATCCTTTCTGAAAGGACCGTGAGCAAATCCGCCCGGCGCGCCTTGACAAGCCCTTTCGATTCTCCCTCGTTCAGCCACCCCTTGATGTACTGTGACTCTTTCATCCAGTTCCTCCCGGGACTCGTCAGGCACCGTTCTTCATGGCGGCGCGGAAGTCGGCCCACGTCCCCGCACGCACTGCGGCATCGAACCAGCGCTTGAGGGTATCGAGGTCGTTGGTTCCCTCGACGGCGAGACGAACCTCGTCCGGGACCGGGGCAGGCATCTTCGCTTGCAGAAGCTCCAACAAGACCGCTCGCCGCGTCTTGATCACGCCCTTTAACTCACCCTCGTTCAACCACCCCTTGATGTACTGTGACTCTTTCATCTCCCATCCCTCCAAACCGCGTTGCCAGTTGAGCAATTCCCGGGTTAGCTCGGCGAACACCAAGGCCATGTCGCGATACGTCGCCCGCCGCCCCGCGTCCGGCTCCCGCAGGGCGACCTGCTTCCATTCCTCGATCAGCGCCGGCTCGCCGCCACCGGCCATCAGCGGCAGCCACGGCAGGATGCTCACCCCCACGCGGCCCTCGGCGATGTCCGTCAGGGTCCGCCCGCCGTCCTCGCGGCACAGGTTCATCACCAGCGGCTTGACCCCCAGGCCCAGCGGCGCCCCGGCGATCGTCAGCGCCAGCCCACTCTCCGGCCGCTCCCCGGTCAGGTTGACGAGGGCGCAGCCGACCGGCGGCTCGTCCTCTGGGCCGGGCGGCGGCGACACCTCGCGCGACAGCAGCAGCCCGTAGATGCCGAGGCGCTGCAGCAGGTGCCGCTCGAACTCCGATTCGACCTCGACGATCAGGTAGACGACCTGGTTAAGGACGTCGGTACGGCGCAACACCGCGACGAGGTCGTCGGTGCGGTCGGGGCCACCAGGCAGCGGCAGGCGGCGGCTGTCATCCCAGCGCTCGAAGGTCAGCGGGGGCGGCGGCTGATAGCGGTGCAGCAGCCAGGCGCAGAAGGTGGCGCTGTCCAGCTTGGCTGCGGCCCGTGCGTTCTGGTCGAACATCCCCATGATCGTCCCCCTCCCTGGGGTGTCATTTTACCGCAGGACCGCGCCCCGGAGAACGCCAAGCTGCTACACCGGGGGCGCGAAAGGGGTGAAATTATCCGCACAGCCTTTGCCATCAAGTGCCTCGGTGAACCGTCTCTCTGGCGCTCTCCGCAAGCCGACCGCCCCGAACCCGATGACGAGGCAACGTGGAGGGGCTATCCGGGCACTTTCCCGATGTGCTTTTCGCTTGACAGCGACAAGCAGATCCGTTCTGCTGAGTGTGCGATGACCGGCGGATCGAGGCAGGCCTCCGATTGACCGGCGATGGCGAATTGCTTCTCCGGCCGGTGATCGGTCGTAAGCAATTGAGAACAACGCGATGACTCAACCCGTCACTACCCCGAAGTCCGGCGACATCGCCATCGCTATCGTTCCACAGGAGAATGGTCGCTATGTCTGTGAGGTGACGCCATCGCTGGACGGTCGGGCTGGTTCGACAAGGAGGTTTCACGGTCAAAGCCCGAATCATGCGATCGCCATTGCCCTGGAAAACCTGGCCCACGCGTTTCGGCTGCAAGCGGAGGCGGAGCAGAATATCGATTGGGACGCGGTGGATCGATCGACTTCGGGAAAGGGGATCGACAAACGGTTTCACGTGATCTTGCACTATGAACGGGTTGCCGAGGAAGAGTCGAAATTCGAGGCGCTGGAGAACACCCTGATGGGCAATACCGTCGTGGAAAACGCCGAAATATCCATCATCCAAGTCGATCCGGATTTGCCGATTGAGCCTTTGGAGATTCGGCGCAAACAATAGCGCCAGCGAGAGAACCCTCTCACTGGCGCTTCGGGCTTGTCTGTCGTCATTACGCCAGCAGCTTCTCGACCACTCGGCCCTCACGGAAGAGCTGAACCGGCCGGCCGGTCGGCGTCTGCAGTTCGGCGTGCGGGTCGATGCCGAGCAGGTGGAAGATCGTGGCCGACACGTCGTCCGGCGTGCAGGCTTCCGTCGCCGGGGCCATGCCCTGGGCGTCGGTGGTGCCGTGGGCGTAGCCGCGCTTGAAGCCGCCGCCCGCCAGGGCCACGGCCATCGACCGCGCCCAGTGATCGCGGCCGGCGTTCTTGTTGATCTTCGGCGTCCGCCCGAACTCGCCGGCGCAGTACACGATCGTCGAGTCGAGCAGGCCGTGCTGGTCCAGGTCCTCGACCAGGGCCGACAGCGTCTGGTCCAGCGGCGGCAGCAGCTTGGTCTTCAGGTTGGTGAAGTTCTGGCCGTGCGTGTCCCAGCCGCCGAGGCTGATCGTCACGAAGCGCACTCCCGCCTCCACCAGCCGCCGCGCCGCCAGCGCCCCCTGGCCGAACGGCGTCGGACCAAAGCGCTCGCGCGTCTCCTTGCTCTCCTGCGCCAGGTCGAACGCCTTCTTCGTCTTGTCGGAGCGCAGGATCTCCAGCGCCTTCTTGTGGAAGGCATCCAGGCCCTCGGCGACGTCGGCCGACTTGTCCGCGGCCCGGAACGACTCGTCGAAGCCCTTGAGCAGCTTGTCGCGGTTCTCCAGTTCCTCAAGGGTGAAGCCGGTCGGCAGCTGGATGCCGCGGACGCGCAGGTTGCCGGCCGCCGCCCCGCCCTTGCCGCCGCCGGCCGCCCCTTCCACGATGAACGGGTTGTACGCGGTGCCCAGGTAGCCCGCCACGCCGGCCGTCCCGCCGCGGATTTCGTTGAAGGCGACGTACGGCGGTACCCCTTCCTCGGGAGGCATCAGCCGCGTCACCAGCGACCCCAGCGACGGGTACTGCACCGCCGGCGTCGGCTTGTTGCCGGTCGTCATGAAGACTGTGGCCGGCCCGTGCGACGGGATGGTGTGGTTGAGCGAGCGCACAAGGGTCATGCGGTCGGCGACCTTGGCCGTCTTCGGCAGGTGCTCGCTAATCTGCACCCCCTTGGCGCTGGTTTCGATCGGCTTGAACTCGCCGCGGATGCCCTCCGGCCCCTCGGGCTTGAGGTCCCACATGTCGATGGTAGCAGGGCCGCCCCCGAGCCAGAGCAGGATGACGGCGTTGGCCTTGCGAGCCTTGTCACCGTTCTTGCGCGCGGCGCGGGCCTCCAGTTGCAGCAGCTGCGGCAGCGTCAGCCCGAGCAGGCCGGCGGCCCCGATCTTGAGGACGTCCCGGCGGTAGAAGCCCTCGCAGTCCGTCCGATTGCGCGATGCCATGATGATCTCCCCCCTGCAACAGCCACTTGCGGCTTGGCGCTCGCGGACGCCAAGCCGCAAGCGGCATGGATTAGTGATTCAGCACGAACTCCCGCGTATTCACGAGCGCCCACACCACGTCGGTGAACGCATCCGCCCGATTCTTGGCCCGGGCCCGGTACTCGGCGAACACCTTCTTGTCGGACTCCTTCGGGAAGCGCGACAGCGCCGCCAGGAACAGCTCCTCCAGAACTTCCTCGTCAGCCTTTTTGCTGTCAAGGAGCTGCTGCAAGCGCCCCTTCGGCGCCCGGATCTTGGTCAGCACGCCCGGATCGACCATGAAGTACAGCTTCTGCGGCAGGCCGGGCTCCATCGCCCGTTCGCAGTCGCAGGCGGTGGTGCGCGGCGGCCGGCCGAAGATGCGGAAGGCGTAGTTCACGTTGCCGTTGGCCACGCGGCTCGAGCCGACCTCGATGGCCCGGGCGCCCGGCGGCGCCTGGTCCTTGCCGAAGTCTTCCGTCGTCCCCAGCGCCGCGTTCAGCACGTCCACGACGACCTCGGCCATCATCGGGCGCAGGTAGGCGTGTGAGTAGTTGTTCTTGTCCAGCTTGTTCGTCGGGTTGGTGTCCGAGGCCAGCTGGTAAGTCCGCGACATCAGGACGGTGCGCTCGATGGCGCGGATGTCGTACTTGTGGTCGAGGAAGTCCTTGGCGAGCGCGTCGAGGAGCTTCGGGTTGGACGGCGGGTTGGCCAGCGAGAAGTTATCGACCGGGTCAACGATGCCGACGCCGAAGTAATGGCCCCAAACGCGATTGACGAAGGCGCGAGCGAACCAGGGGTTGTCCGGCAAGCGCAGCCACTCGAAGACCTGCGCGCGCGGATCCTCGCCCGCCTTGACCGTCACCTCCGGTCCGCCGGGGCACTGCGGGGGCAGCGGCCGGCCCGTGTCCGGGTGCGGCAGGCCCTTGCCGCCGCCGACCGCGCCCTTGCCGGGGGCCGGAGTGCCGATGAAGAGTTCCCGGATGGGGGTAAGGGCGTTCTTCCCGTTGGCCTTTTTCTGCCGATCCTGGTTCTCGGCATCGACGACGGTCTTCGCTTCCGGCGAGACGCCGACGGCGACCGAGGTGAAGACGTTGGCGAAGGCCCGGTAATCGACCTGGGTCCAGCGGTCGAAGGGGTGCTTGTGGCACTGGGCGCACTCCAGGCGCACGCCCATGAAGGCCGCTGCCGTCTTCTCGCCCCACTGGTCGATGGTCACCGGCTGCTGCCGCCGCCAGAACAGGTCGAGACTCGGCTTGTCCGCGTAGGCCGTGTCGAAACCCTTCGACAGCGTTTCCTCCTCCTCCTTCACCGCCTTGAGCCACTCCTCGGGTGACTTGCCGTCGCGGCTGGTCGCGCAGAGGATGCCGTGGACGATCTCGTCGTAAGGCCGGTTCTGGGCGAAGCGCTTGCGGAGCCAATCGTGCCACTGCTGGCTGCGCTTGTTGCGGTACTGCTGCGGGTTCTCCAGGGCGTCGGTGTTGTTGCCGGTGATGTCGCAGAACTTGGTCGCCCACAGGGCCGCGTGCAGCGGGTGGGCGAGCAATTCGTCGATCTTCTTCTCGCGCTTCCGGGAGTCCTTGTCGGCGACGAAGGCCCGGACCTCGTCGGGCGCCGGCAGCGAGCCGATGGTGTCGATGGTGACGCGGCGCAGGAACTCGGCGTCGCTGGCCAGGTCGGCTGGTACGATGTTCAGCCGCCGCAGCTTGGCAAACACCTCGCGATCGACATAGTTGACCTCCGGCACCTGCGGATACCGGGAGCCGGCCTCGGCGGGGTACGGCACCAACACTCGCACCGGCAGCACGTTGCCGCGGTAGGAGACGACAATGGCGGTGTCGCCGGCCCGCAGCCCCTTGACCTGACCGACGTTGTTCACTTCGGCCACGGCGTCGTCGTTGATGCGGTGCTCGCAAAACGGCGTGACGTCTTCCTGCGAGCCGTCGGCGAACGTCGCCAGGACGCGGAGTTGGCCCGTCTCGCCGGGGCGGGTGAAGGCGTGCTCCGGCGGATCGACGGCGACCGACTTGACCGCGCCGCTTCCCCGGGTCCAGGCGGCGCCGGCGACGATCCACTCGCGGAACACCTGGTACTGCCACGACTCGCGGCCAAAGCGCCGGCCGCCGCCGTGTGGGACGGCACCGGTCGCCTTGAGCAACAGCAGGTTGCTGTCGGGGTCGGCCGGGTTGACGCGACGGCCGAGGGCCTCGCGGGTCAGGGCGACGTAGTCCTTCTCGGGGTCGTAGCCGAACAGGGACAGGCGGAAGCCGCCCTTGCCCTGGAACGACCCGTGGCAGGAACCGGAGTTGCAACCGGCGCGGCCGAAGAGGCCCATCACGTGCCGCTCGAAATCGACCTTTTCGACCCGGCCGCCGTTGGGCAGCGGGACGGCGGCCGACGCCGGCAGGCAGAAGGCGAGGGCGGCGGCAAGGGCGGACACGGCCCGGAATCGGCAGATGCTGGCAGCTGGCATGCCTCGATCCTCCACTTTCTTCAATGGGTCCACGGTCCGATAACCGTGGTTACGCCGCCCCGGGCCGGTCCGCACAGGTTCGGCATACCCTTGCAGTGTTTTAGGAAAGTGAAGGGGTGTCAAGCGAATTCCGCGAAGAATGCGCGCGAACCCGGCGAACGGGAGCATGAAACGCTCGACCCCGAGGGCGCCGCACAGTTGCGGCGACCGCGGGGTCGGCCCGGACGGAGGGGATCGGTTAGGCGCGGGTGGCGAGGATCGCGGGCTCGCACACTTCGAGGTCCTTCCGGTCCATCTCGTCGCGCACGACGGGATGCCAGGAGGAGTCACGCTGTTCCGGAGGGACGTAGTTCTGGCGCGCCCAGCGGCGCAGGCGCAACTCTTCGATGAAATCCAAATCGACCTCGACCATACTCATGGGACCTTTCTCCCACAACCTGGATGGGGATCTCCCTCCCGAACGGGAAGGTAAGAAAAACTATAGCGGCTGGAAGCATAACGGCAAGCAAAAAGTTCACGCGATCGGTAAAGATACCAGCAACCCGTGCGGAAGGTATCACCTGCACCATTTACCGCGTGCCGGGCAGTGGTGCGACACCGCCGGGGCGCAGCCCTTCTTATTATCGTCACAGCCGACCCGCGACTTTAATCGACGGCGCCTCTCGCGGCGCCTGCGGAGTGAGGCCGGCGATTCTCTGGTTGATATAGCAAGTGCATGGCCACCTGTCCCGCCGAGCGCGTCAAGCCGCGCCCCAGCCACGTCCGCTACCTCATCATCGGCGTGGCAACGCTGATGGCGGTGAACCTCTACCTGGACCGTTACTGCCTGCCGTTCCTCGAGCGCTACATCAGGGACGACCTCGGCCTGTCAAACGACCAGATCGGCGTGGTGTTTGGCGCGTTCTTCCTGGGTTACGGGGTGGGGCAGGTGCCGGCCGGTTGGTTGAGCGATCGTGGGGGCATCCGCCGGATACTGACCTTGTACATCGTTGTCTGGTCGCTGCTGACCGGGCTCGTGGGTGCGGCCACCGCGTTTGTCGCGATCGTCGGCCTGCGCCTGGGATGCGGTCTGGCCCAGGCGGGGGCGTACCCGGCCGGGGCAAGTCTCGTCAGCTGCTGGGTCCCCATCGCGGGGCGCGGCTTCGCCAGCTCTGTCGTCGCCCTCGGAGGGCGCCTCGGGGGGGCGGCCGCACCGGTGCTCACGGCCTACCTGCTCGTCGCCTTCGTCCCCCAGGACGCGCCGGCGACCCTGACGCCGAACGACCTGTTCGACGTGCCGAAACTGGCCCAACGACTGACCGCGGAAGGCGACGAGTTTCCGGCGCGCTTTGGGCGCCGCGTCGCGGCGGCGATGCCCGATGGTGGTGTTGTGGTTCACGACCTGGCTGAGCCGTTACCGCAGCAGCTCGACACGCTGACGGCCGGGCTGAATCACGTCCTGGACTGGCCCGACCTGTGCGGTGCCGAGGAGGTCCGCGAGCTGCCGCTGCCCACGGAGGCTTTGGAACTGGCGAAGGTCCCGCGGCCGGAGTTGGCCCCGGCCCAGCTGCGGCGGCTCAACCGCCTGACCCTGGAGGCGGCGTACCCCGATCACGTGAAGAAGCTGTACGGCCTCGCCTGGCGGCCGGTGATGGCGGTTTATGGCGCCGTCGGGCTCGTCGTGGCGGGACTGTTCTGGCTCGGCTTCCGCGACCGCCCCGCGCTGCACCCGCGCTGCAATCCGGAGGAGGTCGCACTGATCGACGCGGGCCGTCCGGCGCAGGTGCCGGCGAAACCTCCTTCTCTGCCGCTGGCGGCGCTGCTGCGCAGCCGCAGCATGTGGCTGGTCTCGCTCAACCAGGTCAGCGCTAACATCGGCTGGCTCTTCCTTGTGACGTGGCTGCCGCGCTACCTGGCGGAGGTCCACAAAGTGCCGGTGCTGGAGCGCGGCCGGATGGCCGGCGTGCCGCTGGCGGTCGGCATGGCCGGCATGCTGGCCGGCGGCTGGCTGACCGATCGTCTGACGCGAGCCCTCGGCCTGCGCTGGGGACGCTGCCTGCCGATGGCCCTGCCGCGTTTCCTGGCGATGGGGGCCTTCGTTGCCTGCCTCCTGTTCGAGACGCCGTGGTCGGTGGTGCTGGCGCTGGCGGGGGTGGCGGTGCTGACCGACCTCGGCACCCCGGCCATCTGGGCGTACAACCAGGACGTGGGCGGGCGTTACGTCGCTTCGGTCCTCGGCTGGAACAACATGTGGGGCAACTTCGGCGCCGCCCTGTCGCCGTGGCTGCTGACGAAGGTCATCGACGGCTGGGGGTGGAATGCGATGTTCCTGACGTGTGCCGCCACCTACCTCTTCTCGGGACTGGTGTCGTTGGGGGTCGATGCGCGCGTACCCATTGCGCCGAAGGACGATCCGGTCGCGGCATAGCGTGGGCCGGAAAACGGACCCGGGCGATCCACCTGCGGGGGGTGCAGGCGAATCGCCCGAAGTCCGAAGGCACGGAGAGCCCCTCGGAATATGGGGGGGTGGAGTCCGAGGGCCGCTGCTCCGTTCCATCTTACATTCTTCCTACGGAGTCAAGGGATGGGAGGTTCGCGCGCCGCGCCATCGCCGCGACGGGGCGCGCGTGAGTGTCTCGGCCTATTTGCGGAGCCGGTCGAGCGCCGCCTTGGCCTGAATCGTCAGGAAAGCGTCGGGGCTGCCGCCCGCGAGGGACTTCAGCACTGCGACGGCCTCCGGCGTGCCGATCATTTCCAGCGTCTCCAGCGCCCGCATCACCTGCACCCGGTCGTCCGACGGGGTTGCCCCGCCGTGGCCGGCGAGGTGATCGTCGATCGTCCGCTTCTTCTCGGCGGACGGCTTGTTCTTGAGCGCCTCACGCAGTGCCCCCGCCGCTGACTCGCCGAGCCGGGCCAACTCCTTTTTCGCCTTCTCGCGCGTGTCGAATTCATCGGCGTCGAGGTCGGCGACGAGCCGGGCCAACAGTTTCGCGTCGGCGGCGACGGCGGGCTTCAGCCGTTCGCGCAGCAGCGGCACGGTCCTGGCCGGGTCGCCGGCCAGGCCGCACACCGCCTCATAGGCCCGGCCCGCGTCGCCGCCGCCCAGCCCTTCCCAGAGGGCTTCGACTTTCTCCCGGGCCAGGGGCGCGGCCTGGTTCGGCAGCTTCTTGCAGACGGCCTCGGCGTCCCAGATCAGGGCCGTCGTGTCGGTGCTGCCCGTGGCCAGGCGCTTGCCGTCGGGGGAGAAGGCCACGGCCGTCAGCTGTCCGCGGTTTCCGCTCAACGGCGCCGCTTCCTTACCGGTGCGCAGGTCCCAGAGGTGGACCTTGCCGTCCTCGCCGGCGTGCGCGAGCAGGCGGCCGTCGGGCGCGATGGCCAGCGATGCCGGTTCGGCGGCCCCGACCAGCAGGGCACGGCGCATCACGGGGGGGAGCGGGCCGAGGTCCGGGTCGGTCTTCGGTCGGGTCTCGCGCTTCAGCACGAGGCGCGGCTTGCCCGAGGCCAGCTCGACAACCTGGATCTCGCCGTCGCTCAGCAGCATCGCCAGGGTGCGGCCGTCCGGGGAGAAGATGGCGTTGCGGAACGACGTCCCCTCGCGGATCGTCAGCATCCGCAATTCCTTGCCGGTGGCGGCCTCCCAGAGGTGCAGCCCCACGTCGGACACGGCGACGAGCCGGCCGTCGGGCGAGAAGAATACGCTCCGCTGCGGCGAGAAATCCTGGTCCTCCGGCATGTTCGGCAGCAGCAACTCGCGCTTCGACAGGCCGCTGGCCACGTCGTACAGCCGGACCTTCGACTCTTCCGAGTTGGCGACGGCGACGGTCCGCGAGTCGGGGGAGAACACGGCGAAGCGGCAATTCACCCCGAGAGCGCCTGCCGCAGGCACTTCACCCCCATCGGGCTTGAGGGTGTGAAGGTCCTTCCCCGTCGCGACATCGACCAGCACGACCTGGCCCTCGTAGTCGCTGAGCGCCCAGACCTTGCCGTCGGGCGAGAGGGCGATTGCCGCGCCCCGGCCCCGCGCGGGGCCGGGGCGCGCGGAGGCCAGGGCGCCCGCCGCCTTCCCGGTGGCCGCGTCCCAGCGCCGCGCCGACGCATCGGCCGAGAGCGTCAGGAGCGTCTTGCCATCGGCGCTGAAGAAGACGTCCCGCAGCGCGGCCGTGTGGCCGGTGGTGGTGTTGCGGTCCTTCCCGGTCGCGACGTCGATCAAGTGCAGCGTCGGCCCCTCGGACGAGGTGAACCACTTGCCATCGTCCGACAGCGCGAAGGTTCGGCCGCCGCGCGCGAGGGCGGCGGGCGCACGGACGGCGGGCGCGATGGCGGGGGGCGTGAGGGGCGCGGTCGCCTCCGTGCGGCCCTCACCCTTTGTGACCTTGCCGCTGGCCACGTCACAGACTGAGGCGCTCTCGCCGGTGCCGGGGACCACGACGAGGGACTTGCTGTCGGCGGTGAAGGCCAGGGTGCCGCGGCGGCCGTCGCCGGCCCCCTCGATGCGCCGCGCTTCCTTGCCGGCAACCGGGTCGAACAGGACGATGGTCTTCGCGTCGAGCGGGAGCGCCGCCAACTTGTGGTCGGGTGACACGGCCGCAACGATCAGCGTGACCCCGCGGCCACCCGGTCCCGCGCCGGCCGGGGTGGGCCACTCGTCGTACCGCTTCAGCTGCTTGGCGTTCTCGACGTCCCAGATGACGAGGACCATCTTCATCGCTCCGGCGCCGTCCCGCTCGGCGGTGATCAGGAGCATCGTCTTACCGTTCGGGCCGAACTCGGTGCGGTAGGGCAGGCTGCGCACCCCGCGCCCGCCGGGCCCGGGCGCAGGCGCGGCCGCCTCGCCGAACTGCTTCAGCGCTTTGCCGTTCGTCGCGTCGTGGACCGTGGTCCGCTGGTTGAAGGAAGTCCGGGCGAGCAGCTTGCCGTCCCGCGACAGGGTCAGGGTATCCAGTTGGGGCCCCCCAAATCCGGGATCCTCGTGCCGGGCCAGCCGGGCTTGCTCCTTGCCCGTGGCCACGTCCCAGACGCGCACGACGCCGTCTTTCCCCGTCACCGCCAGGGTTTTGCCGTCGGCGCTGGCCGCCACGCCGCGGAGTACGGGGGAGAAGTACCGGCGTGAAGCGGCGGCCGGGGTGTTGCCGGTCTCCCCGCCCGAGACGTCGAAGCGGCGCAGCTCCTGGCCGGTCGCCGCGTCCCACACCTGGGCGACGTGATCCTGCGCTACGGTCAGCACCGACTTGCCGTCGGCCAGGAACGCGCTGAGCGCGATGGGCGCACCCGCGCGCCAGCGGACTGTGCCGGCGCGGGCGACGGCCCCGTCGGGCAGCGGGTCGCCGTGGACGTCGGTGCGGGCCGCGTCGGCCGCGAGGCCCGGCGCCGCGGCAAGGGTCAGGACAAGGCAGGCCAGGGACGACCGAAAGCGAGTCGATTTCGGCGGCAGCATGGAAGGAATCCTCCAGTGAGAGGCGTGAGCTTGCCTGACACTATACTCACACCGGAGGGAGACAGAAAGAAAAATCGGCTTCGGGACGAACTGTAACAAGAATGACTTCGCCGCTTGCGGCTTCGCAATCGTTCCTGCGAAGCCGCAAGCGGCAAAAGGGTTGTTGATGCAGTTTCTAAACGGAAGTAGTTCTTCGATGGGCCCTAAGTTTGCCGCCGTAGATAAAAACGAACGGAGGGCCGAGATCCTTCCCCGGCCCTCCGATGCGTCATTGATGCTCACTATCACTATAGAGCGCCTTCCCGGATCGTGCGCGGGCAGAGCGACATTTTTTCATTTTTCCCCCGCCAGCGCTAGCCCTTTGCCGAGCTTCCCCCGGCTTTGCAGTTGGCGTTGATTCTTCCCGCACGACGCGGTACTACAGTCTACCCTGAGTACCAACCTTGGAACGGCGAGGAGTCGCCGGGGGCGAGGCATGCAGGTCGTGATCTTGTGCGGCGGCCAGGGGACCCGCATCCGCGACGTGTCGGACGACGTCCCCAAGCCGATGATCCCCATCGGCGGCCGGCCGATCCTCTGGCACATCATGAAGCACTGCGCCCGACACGGCTTCAGCGACTTCGTCCTTTGCCTGGGCTACAAGAGCTGGGTCATCAAGCGCTTCTTCCTCGACTACCACCTCGCCGGCGCCGACTTCAGCCTTCGCCTCGGCCGACCCGAGGCGCTCGACCTCCACGGCGACTGGGCCGCCGAGGACTGGAACGTCACGCTGGCCGAAACCGGCCTCGACGCCATGACGGGGTGTCGAGTCAAGCGAGTCGAGAAGTACATCACCGGCGACACCTTCCTGCTGACCTACGGCGACGGCGTCGCCGACGTGAACCTGCGGCGTCTGCTCGAGTTTCACCAGTCGCACGGCCGGGTCGGCACGGTGACCGCGGTGCAGCCGCCGGGCCGCTTCGGCGAGCTGGAACTGGAAGGGGAGCGCGTCGCCGAATTCAGCGAGAAGCCGCTGCTGGCCCGCGGCCGGATCAACGGCGGCTTCTTCGTCTTCCACCGCACCCTCTTCGACCGCCTGCGCGACGAGCCGGCGCTGGTCTTCGAGAACGAGCCGATGACGGAGCTGGCACGAGACGGCGAACTGATGGCCTACCGGCACGACGGCTTCTGGCACCCGATGGACAGCAGCCGCGATTACAAGTTCCTCAACGACCTGTGGGCGGCCGGCCAGGCCCCCTGGGCGAGTTGGGAGGCGCCGCCGCTACGGGTGGCGGCATCACGTTTACCCGGGAGCGTCCCGCGAGCGCTTGAGAGAAGCGCTCGCGGGACGCTCGCGGCTAAACGCTGAGGGGGGCCGGCATGACACCCACGGACGGGTTCTGGCAGGATCGGCGGGTTTTCGTGACCGGGTGTACCGGGTTGGTCGGCGCCTGGACGGTGCGCGCCCTCTTGGGGCACGGCGCCCACGTCGTCGGCCTGGTCCGCGACCAGGTTCCCGGCTCCGAGTTGGTGCGCGGCGGCCTCATCGACCGCATCGACGTCGTGCGCGGCGACGTGGCCGACGCGGCGCTGCTCGAACGCGCCCTCGCCGAGTATGAAATCCAGACGGTGATCCACCTGGCGGCCCAGACCATCGTCGGCATCGCCAACCGCAGCCCGCTCTCGACCTTTGAAACCAACGTCAGGGGGACGTGGTGCCTCCTCGAGGCGGCCCGGCGCTGCGGCCACGACCCGGACGTCGTCGTCGCCTCCTCCGACAAGGCGTATGGCGAACAGGCACAACTCCCCTACACCGAGGGCGCCCCGCTGCAAGGGCGGCACCCCTACGACGTGAGCAAGTCGTGCGCGGACCTCCTGGCGCTGACCTACGCCCACACCTACCGGATGCCGGTGTGCGTGACGCGCTGCGGCAACTTCTACGGCGGCGGCGACCTGAACTGGAACCGCATCGTGCCGGGCACCATTCGCTCGGTGCTGCGCGGCCGGCGGCCGCTGATCCGCTCCGACGGCACCTTCGTCCGCGACTACTTCTACGTCAAGGACGGCGCCGCCGCCTATTTGCACCTCGCCGAGTGCATGGCGCGCCGGCTCGAGGTACACGGCCACGCCTTCAACTTCTCGACCGAGGTCCGGGTGACGGCCCTGGAAATGGTCGAGCGCATCCTGCGGCTGATGGGCTCGGCCCTGGCCCCGGACGTGCGCGGCGAAGCGACGAATGAGATCAAACGTCAATACCTATCCGCGGAGAAGGCGCACCGCGTGCTGGGGTGGTCGCCGCGCTACGGCCTGGACGAGGCGCTGGCCGAGACCGTGGCGTGGTATCGCGAGTATTTCGCGGCGCCGGCCCGGCCGCTTGCGGCTTAGCGCCGCAACGTGCGTCGTTTAGAAACGGTAACACAAATGACTTCGCCGCTTGCGGCTTCGCCATCTTTCCTGCGAAGCCGCAAGCGGCAAGAGAGTTTTTTCACACAATTTCTAAACGGACCTGGGACACGGAGACGTCACGCATGCCCAGTCGGGAGCGGGTTCTGATCAGCGGCGCCAGCGGCTTCATCGGCGCCTGCCTGGCTCACGACCTCGTCGCCGAGGGCCACGACGTCCACCTGATCCTGCGCCCCGAGGCGAAGACCTGGCGCCTCGCCGGGCTCCAGGGGCGCTGCACCGCCCACGCCGCCGACCTGTGCGACGCCGACGCGCTGCGTCGGGCCGTCGCCGCTTGCCGGCCGGACGTCGTCTATCACCTCGCCGCCCACGGTGCCTACCCGTCACAGCGCGACCGCGCCGCCATTTTCGCGACCAACCTGGCCGGCACCGCCAACCTGCTCGACGCCCTCGACGGTCACGACTACCGCGCCCTGGTCCACACCGGCAGTTCGTCGGAATACGGCCACAAGGCCGGGCCGGTGCGCGAGGACGACCGCCCGGAGCCGCGCAGCGACTACGCCGTCGCCAAGGCCGCCGCCACCCTGCTCTGCCAGGCCGAGGCGCACCGCGGCCGGCCGGTCACGACCGTGCGCGTCTTCTCCGCTTACGGCCCGTGGGAAGGGCCCAGCCGCCTCGTCCCCTACGTGGTCGGCTGCTGCCTGCGCGGCCAGCCGCCGCGCGTCACCGCCGGCCGGCAGCCGCGCGACTTCATTTACGTCGCCGACGTGGTGGACCTGCTCAAGGTCGCGGCCCATCACCCGCAGGCGCCGGGACAGATCCTTCACGCCGGCACGGCCCGGCAGCACACGGTCCGCGACATGATCGAAACCATCGTCGCCGTCTGCGGCGGTGGGCGCGTGCGGCCCGATTACGGCGGCGCGCCGGCGCGCCCCGACGAGCCGGCGACCTGGGTGGCGAGCATCGCGCACACGACGGCGCTGACCGGCTGGCGGCCACGGCACGACCTCAGCGCCGGCATCCGCCTCACGCGCGACTGGACCCTGGCGAGGTCAACCGCGGCGGCCGCCGTCGATTGATCGTTTCGCGAACCGATGAATCCGCGAAACGATCAATCGCGGGCGGCCGCTCAACTTTCACGAGAAACGCATTATGACTAGCGAAAATAGGCTGTTCAGCATGGTCGTCCCGGTCCTGAACGAGCAGGAGGTGCTGCGCGACACCCGGGCGGCGCTCGAGCGCGTCCTGGACGGCGTCGGCATGCCGTTCGAGGTCATCGTCGTCGATAACGGCAGCAGCGACGCGACCCCCGCTATCGCCGAGGAGATCTGCGCCGCCGACCCGCGCTGGAAGTACGTCCGCCTCAGCCGTAATTTCGGCTACCAGAACTCCATCACCGCCGGCATGCTCGCGGCTCGCGGCGACGCCATCATGGTCATCGACGCCGACCTTCAGGACCCGCCGGAGTTGATCCCGCAGTTCATCGCCAAGTGGCGCGAAGGTTACGACATCGTCTACGGGGTGCGCCAGAAGCGCACCGGCGAGCCGTTTTACCGCGTCATTCCGACCATGCTGGCCATGCGCTTCATCACCTGGATGAGCGACGACGTCAAGTTGCCGCTGCACAGCGGCGATTTCCGACTCATCACCCGCCGCGTCCGCGACGCCTACGCCTCGCTGCGCGAGTCGAATCGCTACGTCCGCGGCCTGGTCCACTGGCTCGGCTTCCGCCAGGCCGGCATCCCCTATGTCCGCGTCGGCCGCGCCAAGGGTCGCACCAAGTCCACCGCCCTGTACCTGGTCGGCTTCATGCTCAACGCCGTCTTCAACTTCTCGATCAAGCCGCTGCGCCTGTTCAGCCTGTTCGGCCTCGGCGTCCTCGCCGCGACCGCCCTGCTGGCGGTGGTCTACGTCGTCAGTTCGTTCCTGACCGACCCGCCCCCGGGCCTGACGACCGTGCTGCTGCTGCTCTTGACCAACCTCGGCGTCACCTGCCTGGGCATCGGCGTCCTCGGCGAGTACCTCGCCAGGATCTATGCGGAGAGCAAACAGCGGCCGCTCTGGCTCGTGGACCGCACGATCAACCTCGACCCCGGCGACGGGCCACCCCTGCCGTGGAGCTTTCCCGAGGAAAGTCACGCCGCGGCCCTCGATTTATCGTTTCGCGAAACGATGAATCCGCCCCGCTCTGCGAGCGGCCGCTAAACGACAAACGAAACGGGAGGGTCCACTGCGTGAACTTCCAGGAGCGTCATTGTGTGTTGTGCGGCCCGGCGGCCGCCGCCCGCGAGAAGTACCCGGCCAACTTCTCCATCGATGACCTCAACGCCGCCGTGTTTTCGGCGCGGCGTCTGCCCGACCGGCGCCACTTCCGCCTGGTGGAGTGCCTCGGCTGCGGCATGATCTATTCCAGTCCCGCCTGCGACCCCGCCGTCCTCGCCCGCCTCTACGAGACGAGTGCCGTGACCTACGAGCGCCAGGAGGGCCAGATTTACGACTCATACGCCCCGGTGCTCGACCGGGCGCTGCCCGGGCTGGCGCGGCGCGGGACCTTCTTGGAGATCGGCGGCGGCCGCGGCTTCATGCTGCGCTACGGCCACGAGCGCGGCTTCCCTCACCTCGTCGAGGTCGAGCCGAGCGCCGACGCCGAGCGCCGCTTCGTCCCCCCCGCGCCGGGGGCTCGCTTCCTGCGCGGCGTCTTCACGCGCGACACCCTGCCGGCCGGGTCGGCGAGCCTGGCCTGTTTCTTCCAGATGCTCGACCACGTGCCCTCCCCCTGTGCCTTCCTCCGAGACGTGTGTACCTGCCTGGAGCCCGGCGGCGCCGCCGTCTGCGTCACCCACAACACGCGCGCCTTCAGCGCCCGCGTCCTGGGCGAGCGCAGTCCGATCTTCGACGTCGAGCACACCTATCTCTTCCACCCTGACAACCTGGGGCGGCTATTCCAGAAAGCCGGCTTCGTCGGCGTCGAGACGTTCGCCGTCGCCAACAACTATTCGCTGGGCTACTGGATGCACCTCGCCCCGCTGCCCGGCGTGCTGAAACGCGCCGGCACGGCGCTCTTGGGCCGTAGCGGCCTGGCGAACAGGCGCGTCAAGCTGTACGCGGGCAACTTCGCCGTCATCGCCCGCAAGCCGCTGTCGCCCCCAGCCAGCGCGGAGGACTACCTTGGCCACGGAAATCGAAACGCTGCGTGAACTGGCCCGGCGCATTCGCGCCCACACCCTGCGCATGGTCCACGCGGCGCGGGCGTCGCACGTCGGTAGTTGTTTCTCCATCGCCGACGTCCTGGCGGTGCTTTACGGTGCCGCGATGCGCCTCGACCCCGCGCGCCCCGACTGGGGCGAGCGCGACCGCTTCGTCCTGAGCAAGGGGCACGCCGCGGCTGCGGTCTACGCCGTCCTGGCCGAGCGCGGCTTCTTCCCCGTCGAGTGGCTCGACAGCTACGGCCGCGACGGCACCCGCCTCGCCGGTCACGTCACGCATCACGGCGTCCCCGGCGTCGAGGTGTCGTCCGGCTCGCTGGGGCACGGCCTGTCCTACGCCGCCGGCTTCGCCCTGGCCGGCCGCCGCGACGGCCGACCCTACCGTGTCTTCGCCCTGCTCGGCGACGGCGAGTGCGACGAGGGCTCGGTCTGGGAGGCTTCCCTCTTCGCCCCGCAGCACCACCTCGACAACCTCGTCGCCGTCGTCGATTACAACAAGATTCAGAGCTTCGGGAGCGTCAAAGACGTGATCGACCTGGAGCCGTTCGCCGACAAGTGGCGCGCCTTCGGCTGGGCGGTGCGCGAGATCGATGGCCACGACGTCCGGCAGCTCCTCGACACCTTCCGCGGCGTCCCCTTCGAGGCGGGCCGGCCGTCGTGCGTCATCGCCCACACGGTCAAGGGGAAAGGGGTGGGCTTCATGGAAGGCCGCCTGGAGTGGCATTACCGTTCGCCCGACGCGGCAGAACTCGAACAGGCCCTTGCCGAAGTGGGGGGCCGCCCATGAGGACCACCTTCGTCGAAACGCTGTGCGACCTCGCCGGGCGCGACGAGCGCGTCTGGCTGCTGACCGCCGACCTGGGCTACTCGGTGCTGGAGACGTTTCGCGACCGCTTCCCCTCTCGCTTTGTCAACGTCGGCATCGCCGAGCAAAACCTGATCGGCGTCGCGGCCGGCCTGGCCCGCTGCGGCAAGGTGCCGTTCGTTTACTCCATCGCCAACTTCCCAACGCTGCGCTGCCTGGAGCAAATCCGCGTGGACGTCTGCTATCACCGCTGCGACGTGAAAATCGTCGCCGTGGGCGGCGGCTTCACCTACGCGACGCAGGGCTACACCCATCACGGCGTCGAGGACCTGGCCATCCTCCGCACCCTCCCCGGCATGACTGTCGTGGCGCCGGCCGACCCCGTCGAGACGCGACTGGCCACACGGGCGGTCGCCGCCCGCCCCGGGCCCTGCTACCTGCGCCTCGGCAAGGCGAACGAGCCGGTCGTCCACGCCGCCGAGCCCGCATTCCAGCTTGGCCGGGCGATCACCGTTCGCCGCGGCCGCGACGTGACGCTCGTCAGCACCGGCGGAATGCTCGCGGAGTGCCTCAGCGTGGCCGAACGCCTGTGCGGGGAAGGGATCGAGGCGCGGGTCGTGAGCATGCACACGCTCAAGCCGCTCGACGAGGAAGCCGTGCTGCGGGCGGCGCGGGAGACGGGGGGCATCGTCACCGCGGAGGAGCACAGCGTCACCGGCGGCCTCGGCTCGGCCGTCGCCGACGTCATCGCCCAGGCGGGCCTGCGCTGTGGCTTCTTCCGCAAGTTCGGCGTGCCCGACGAGGTGTATCACCGCGTCGGCGGCCAGGAGTACATGCGCGGGTTGTGCGGCGACCTGTACCAGACGGTCGCGGCCGCTTGCGGCTTCGCAGGTCTGAGCTGCGAAGCCGCAAGCGGCCGGGAGCGCGCCCTTGTTACGGGAACGGATGCGACTTGACGAAGTACTCCGGCGAGGAGAGCAGGGTCGTGATAAGGCTATTGTCGCCGCCGTAGTTCCCCGTGTACGTGAGGGGGTTCCCTCCCGCCGGCGTGGCGTTGTGGCCCAGGTAGAGGTTGTAAATCGCGTTCACCACGCCATGAGTTTTATCGACGATGCTGAACAGGAACACCGAGCCGGTGGTCTGCTGCATGGCGAGCGACTGATGGCTGGCCTTGCCGCTGTTGAGCAGGTTCGTCCAGCTGGTGAGCATCGACGGGGAGAGGGTCATCCAGGGGAACAGGTCGGCGAACATCACCTGGGCGAACTGGGCGTTGCTCGGCGCCTTATTGAGGTTGAGCACCTCCGGCACCACCGTGTTGAAGTATTCGACCGAGCCCATGAGGATCGCGATCTCCTGCTCGCGCGTGGTGCCGTGTGCGAAGTTGTTCTCCCACAGGCTGATGTCCGCCGCCGTGGGGGCCCGCCGCAGGTACTTCTCGAAGTCCTGCGTGATGATGTTACTCAGGTACGCCGGCGAGTTCAGGAACGACCGGATCACCGCCTGGCGCTGGCTGAGGTAACCGTTGAGCACGTTGTTGACGGCGTTGGGGTCGATCGGCAACCCCAGGGCCGAGTACACGCCGTTCACCCACGACGTGTTGGTGTGCAGGCCGTTGATGTCGGTCTGATCGTAGAAATATTCCTGGGAGCTGAGGATGGTGGCCAGCATGTACTCGTCCTGGCTCGGCGTCCCCTTCCCCTTGGACGGCTGGGAAAGGATGCTGTTCCAGCCGTTGAGCTGCGCTTGCGAGGGGCCGTGGCCCAGCAGCTGGTTGAAGACATTGGTGGTGATGTAGTTGTGGTACACCGACCCGGACGTGATCGTCTGGGACAGGAAACTGGAGCGGGCGCTGATCTCCGCGTTGTCCAGCCCCTGGAGAAGGCTCGCGCTCACCTGGGGGAAGGGAGACTGGCCCGTGGCGAGGCTGTAAGCCACGGGGAGCCAGTCCTGGTCCTGGGCGTTCAGGGTGGCGACCCCGTCGAGCCCCGTCCGATACTGGTAGTACTCCGACGACGACAGGAGCGAGGCGACCAGGGTCTGCAAGGGGGCGCCCTTGGCGAACGCCGTCTCCCAGGTGGACAGGTCCGTCGCCGTCGGCCCATTGCCGTTATTGTGCAGCGGGACGATGGCGCTGTACTCGAAAGTGATGTACTGCCCGAGGTACAGATTGGGGTTGCGGGCATACGCGGCCGTGCCCACCAGGGTCGCGATGAGCTTCTGCTCGGTCGTGGTGCCCTTGAGCAGCATCGTCACCCAGTTGTTCAGCTGCGTGGGGGACGGCGTCGCGCCGTTGAGGAACAGGGAGTAGGCGGTGTTGACGAAGTTCGCCAGGCCGGGGTTACTGTTGACGACCGCCAGCATTGTCTGGTAGCGGGCGTTCTGCTCGGCGGCGGCGAGGTTGTTGACGTAGGTCGTGGGGTCCACCGTGGACGGAACGCCGCCGAGCAGGCTCACGAAGGCCTGGGTGACGAAGCCCAGGTCGGTGCCCCCGGTCGTGGCCAGGTTCAAATACTGGTCCGAACTGACGATGCTGTCGATGACCGCCTCGAGCTGGTTGCCCTGGCTCAGAAGCGCCAGCCCCTGGTTGATCTGCGCCTGCGTGGCGGGCTGGCCGATCAGGTTGCCGATCCCGATGGGGCTCAGCGGCGTCGAGGTCGAGTCGTAAAGGTCGTTGATGAGTTGGGTGCGGCCCGTCGTGCTGATGAGGGCCTGGGTGGCGACGTTCGTCAGCGAGGCGAAGCGGGCCGGATCGATCTGGTTCAGGAACGACAGGAAGCCGGCCGAGTTGGCCGAGACGCCGTCCAGGGCGTTGTACAGGCCGCTGAGGAACTGACCGTCGTCGGTGCTGTTGACCACCACCTGGAAGGAGTAGGCGTCGCCGACCGGGGCGACGCCGGGCTGGCCGTTCACACCGTTCTGGTTCTGGTCCATCGCGTTGCCGGTCTGGTCGGTGATGCCCGGCCCGATGACAAACGTGTACCCCCCGTCGGCCGTCAGCGCCGGGAAGGTAATCTGGAACACGTTATGGGCGCTGGCCAGTCCCTGGAGCACGGGGGTGACGTCCTTCACCGAGGTGGGCGCGATCACGATGCCGTTGGGCCCGGTGATACTGATGACCTGGCTCAGCGGGAAGGCGCCGATCGCTTCGTTGAAAGTCACCTGGACGGAGCTGATGCCTTCGCGGACGGGGGCGGACGGGCTGACCGAGACGACGTTCGCCCCGTCGCGGTTGGTGGAGAGGACAAAGACGCCGCGGCCCTGGGTGCCGGCGACGAGTTCCTCCAGTGCCAGGTTGAAGCTGAGGGAGACGACGGGGACGTTGGGCAGGCCGCCGCCGAGCGGCTTCCAGGTGCTGCCGCCGTCGAGCGACTCGAAGGCGCCGACCTGGGTGCCGATGTAGAGGTAGCCCTTCGGCGCCCCCGCCAGCGGGGCCGCCCGCGGGTCGGTCACGATGCTCAGGGCGGGGACGTACGGCAGTGCCCCGGACCCACTGCCCTGGATGGGGGTCCACACTCCGCCGCCGTTGGTCGTCGTGTAGACGTGCGCGTACGCGCCGGTGCCGCCAATGGTGACGAAGGCGGTCATTGGGTTGGTCGGATCGACGGAGAAGTCGGTGATGAGGGCCCCCGGCTGACCCACCGGCAAACCGCTGTCCTCCTCGGGCCAGCCATCGACGCCGTAGTTCTGCGTGACGAACACCTCGCCGTTGTTGGTCCCCGCGTAGATCAAGTTCTCGTCCGACGGGGCGATGGCCGCCGCGGTGACATAGCTGGGGGTGGTAAACGAGGAGTTGCTCGACAGCGGCGAGGCTTTGCCGATGTTGAGCCACAGGTTGCCGCTGGTCTGCGTGCCGTAGGCCTTGCTGGTGCCGAAGAACAGCTCGTCCTCGAACTGGTTTTTCTGGTTGGGGTTGACGATCTTGGTCGGGTCGAGCGCCAGGACGGGGAAGAAGCCGGCGTTGTCGTTGATGCTGATGGCGCCGGTGTTTCCGGTGATGAAGCTGCCCGGTGCGCCTCCCTGGGTCGATTGCTCCGGGGTGAAGCCGGTGCCGGTGATGTTGTACGAGTAGTTGACGTACACCGTCGAAGGCGCCCCGGGGGGCAGGGCCGGGTCGGGGAGGGCGGTGAGGACGGTGCCGGCGTCCACCTGGCCGTTGGGCCCGTTGAGGCCCATCGTCTGCCACTGCGCCAGGTTGCTCGGGCTGGTGCGCTCTATGCCGGTGCCGTAGCCGGCGGCGTAGTACGTGCCGGGGTTGAGTGGATCGACGGCCACCGAGGTCAGGTCGGAGATCTGCAGGTTGCTGTTGATCGTCGAGACGCTGATCGTGGCGCTGGGCAGCACGGTGACCACGGCGTCGTAAAAGGCCGACATGATGCCGTCGCCGTCACTGGTGAAGTCGTAGCCGATGCCGTGGACGCCGACGCGCCAGAGACCCTCTTCGGTGCCGACCAGGAGTCGGCCCTGGGGGTCCAGCGTCATTTGCATGACCTCGGGAGGGAGGCTGGACGGCGCCAGGGCCAAGGCCACGAGGGACGGGACGACCGGCGGCAGCGGGGTCGGCAGCGGGGGCGGGCTGACGCCGAGGACGCTCCAACTCCCGGAGTAGACCCATTGACCGAGCGAGGGGTCGTACCACGACACCTCCTCGCCACCCCCTCCCTGGTAGTGTCCGTTGCTGAAGTCGTACCAGGAGATGCCCTCGATCCCGTTCTTCCCGTACTGGTAGATGTTCGCCGTCGGGTCGTAGTAGCCGCCGAAGTCGTAGGCCGTCAGCGCCTTCTGGAAGTCGTCGCCCGTGTTCTGTTCCTTCACCGTCAGCTTGTCAAACAGCAGGGCGTCGTGCTCGACCTGCTTCGCGTTCAGTATCCCCTGCGGGGTCGCGTCCAGCATGTCCCCCGTATCCACCTGGATGAAGCCGTGGTCGAGGTAGGACTGCGCGGGACTGTTGTAGCCGACCGAGCCGCCGACGTAGACCACGCTGGGGTCGGTCGGATCGACCACGAGCGAGCCGGCGTTGCCGGCGTCGTTGCCCAGCAGGTTGATGGGCGTGTAGATCGGGGCGACGATGCCGTTCTTGTCGGGGAGGGTGAAGCCGGTCTGCTGCATAAGCTGGACCTTGGTCCAGTTCAGGCCGCCGTCGCTGGTCTTGAAAAGGCCGGATTCGGTGCCGAAGACCTCGGAGCCGCCGGTGACGGGGGTGGCCGACGTCGGGTTGCCGATGAGGACGTAGAAGACCTTCTCGCCGTTGCCAATACCGCTGCCCTCGCCGACGGTGACGCGGCCGAGGCCGGTCCCCTGGGGAAGGGTGTTGTTGGGGATAGCGATATTGTCGCCGCCGATCATCGCCGTCCAGGTGGCGCCGCTGGGGTTGCTGGCGTTGGGGGTGATCCAGACGCCGCCGGTGCTGCTGGCGGTGGCCAGGCCGATGTTCCCGAGGCCGACCGTGATTTGGTTGGGGTTGAATGAATCGAGGTACAGCGAAGTCACCGAAGCGAGCGTGGTGCCGGCCGTCACGCCGTGGGCGGGGTTGCCGGGGATCCCCGGGTAGCTCATGTTCGCGATGGTCAGGATATTCGTCCAGGTCGGAACCTTGGGGGCCTGGTCCAGGCCGTTCAGGGTGCGGAAGACGCCGGGGCCGGACGGGCCGCCCGCGACGGCGACGTAGACGTTGTTGGCGTTGTTGGGATCGACGGCGATCCCCGTGATCCGGTCGCCGGCGAGCAGGGCGCCGCTGTTGCCGTCCACCGCCCAGGTCTTGCCGCCGTTGGTCGAAACCAGCACGCCGACGCCGCCGACGCTGTCGGCCAGGACGTTGCCGTCGCCGGTGGCCGCGTAGACGACCTGGGGATTGCTGGCGGCCACGGCGATGCCGCCGACGGGGACGTTGATCGGTTGGCCGTTCTGGTCGGTGATAAAGTCGGTCAGGGGCGTCCAGTTGGCGCCGCCGTCGGTCGTCTTCCAGACGCCGCCGTTCTCCGAGCCGACGTAGAAGGTGTTGCCGCTGGGGTCGCTGGGATCGACGGCGACGGCGGTGACGCGGCCGGAGACGCTGGTGTAGCCGACGCCGTTGATGCCCGCAGTACTGATGCTGCCGGGGCCGACCGACTCCCAGCCGCCGGTGCTTGCCCCCTGGTAGAAGAAGCTGAAGGTCTGCGTCACGAATTGGCCGGCCTGGTTCTCTGCCGTGACGGTGACGGTCACGGTGCCGTGCAGCAGGTTGGTGAGGGTGACGGAGAAGTTGCCCAGGGCGTCGAACTGGGTGACGAAGGTGACGTTGGCGCCGGGCAGGCTCGTGTTGTTGGTCGAGACCTTGACGAAGCCGGGCGCGGCGAAGGCCCCTATCCCGCCGACGTCGCCGACACGGCCGACGATGGTGGGGTCGGAGGTGCTCGAGAGGCCGTTCGGACCGGTCGCCGGCCCCGGGTTGCGCAGGTGTACCCCGCTGAGCGTCGGCGCGGTCGAGTCCCCGAAAGTGACCTGGAGATCGACGTTGTCCACGCCGACGATGAGCGGACCGGGCGGGTTGGGGTCGGTGTATTTGTTGACGTTGTTGTTGATGCCGGCGATGCGAAGGGCGATCGTCTTTCCGGCGTTGGCGCTCAGGAAGGCGGGGGTCAGCTGGAAGGTGAGGGTCGCGGCGCCGCTGGGGTTGATGAGCGTCCCCGTTGACGCCGTGGTCTGGAAGACGACGCCGCCGGGGAGGGCGCT
>Ga0116219_10000087_pt1 | contig 85344 bp, 109 predicted proteins | sample Sb_taG_4_FD_91019 | JGI IMG/M metagenome (GOLD analysis project Ga0116219, IMG submission 91019) | Peat soil microbial communities from Weissenstadt, Germany - Sb_50d_6_BS metaG | ecosystem: Environmental > Terrestrial > Soil > Wetlands > Peat | place: Germany: Weissenstadt | collected 2010-09-21 | reverse complement strand
TGAGGACGAAAGGGCAATCTGTGAAATGCTCGGACAGGGATTGCGGACTCGTGGGTACGAGGTTTTGGTGGCTGAGAACGGGGATGAGGCGCTTAGGATGTGCGCGAAGCACCCCAAGCCAATCCAAGTACCGCTTTGTGACGTGGTGACGCCGGGGCTCCGGGCACGTGAACTGATTCGGATTGCAGTCGGTATGTACCCCAGTTTGAAAGTACTTCTCATGACGGGTTACCCCGACGAGTACCCATTCGGCAGTGAGGATTCTGAGATTTTTCAACTCATGCGCAAGCCTTTTACTACCTCTGAACTGGCTCTTCGGTTAGAGGCGATGTTGGGAGGAAAGTGTGCCCGATAACAAGCTAGATGCCCTGATAGCGGAGTTGCAAGCAATCGAGATATTTGATCGAGCAGGAGAGGAATCAGGCCTCAAGGACCAAATCAGCAGAGCTGGCTTTGAGGCGCGAGGGATGAGACGGCTTGAGATCATCCGTGAGATCGACGTTCTTATGAAAAAGAGGGATGAAGGGGACAAGGCGGGCGGACAGGATGAGGGGAAGGCAGGATGCTTTTCAAGCACGAATTATTAGTCCATGGCGAACGAGCCCGGAACTCCGTTGAAAGTTAGCGACTCTCGATCTGGCTGAGGTTGAGACCACACAGCTTTTCAGCCAGTGCCGTAATCTTCAAACTGTGCACCATCGAATCGAGCCGGGGAGTATCATGTGACTCTCCAGATCTCGGGTTTTGCCTGATCGAATCTCTTGGGGTGGTTCGATGAGATTGCGACCCATGCGGTCATTGTTGTCAGGTTTTCTTCTAGCGGTTTGCCTTGCAAATGAGCTGACCGCTCAAACCACGACCTCTGGCGGGTTGACCGGTGTCGTAGCGATCCAAGCAATGCGGTCGTGCCGAATGCAGACGTCGAGATCAAGGACAACCGCAAGGGCACTACGCGAGCAACAAAGACCGATGGCGAAGGGGTGTACCGTTTCTTCTTTCTTGCCCCCAGTAGATACACACTCACAATAATGCATGATGGGTTTCGAAAAGAGATACGAACGGTGAGCGTTTTGCTGGGGCCTCCCGGCACACTGAATGTCTCACTCGAAATTGCGAAAGCCAGCAGCGAAATCACGGTGACTGATGAAGCGCCACTCATCCAGGCTGAGAATGGTGACGCCTCCGCGACCATGAACCAATTGCAGATTTCCCAGGTCCCGAACCCTGGAAATGACCTCACCTGCATCGCGCAGACAACTCCGGGCGCGATTATGAATACGGATACGATCGCCGGACGCTGTCGGGACCTTGATCGTGCCCACGTAGTCAGGGCCCTTCCATGTGAGGTCATTTGCGGCACGCATCTCGCCCTGCCCATCGCCGGCATGATGAGCGTGACCTTTACTTGCACATCAGTCACCGGCTTCCCTGAAGCGTCGAGCACGGTTACGTGCAGCGTCGCATCGGAATTGCCACGAGGTGTTTCCGGGTCAGAACGGAAGGTGAATTTGATCTGAGGAACGGCGGGCGCTTATGCCTGACCTTGGTCGGCCTGAGCATGATCGAATTCCTTCGATCCGCCAAACATCCCGGTCATACCGGCGGTGATTCGAGTCTGGGAGTCGATCAGGAAACTGCCCTGGCTGACGTTGCGTTCGCCTTCCTTAAGGCCGGCAAGCACTGGGTAATAGTCGTTGCCGGGTGTGCCGAGTTGCACCTGTCGGCCTTCAATTTCCCCATTGCCTTTAGCCACGTAGCCGAACTTGCGCATACCCGTATCGAGAACGGCAGAGCGGGGTATGGCGAGGACGTCGCGCCCTTGAGGCGCGGCAAATTTGACTTGCACGAACATGCCGGGGCGTAGTCGCATGCTGGGGTTCGGAACCTCGATGCGAGCTGAGGCAGTGCGGGTCTGAGGTTAATGGAGGTGTCGAGAAATCCGACCCGCCCATGCAGCGTCGTGCCGGGTAGTGAGTCGGAAGTGATCTCAACCGGTTGGCCGGTGTGCACGGAAGGCAAATCAGGCTGGTACACGTCTGCCCTCACCCAAATCGTGCTTAGGTCAGTAACGGTAAAGAGGACTTCTCCGGCGTTTACGTATTGCCCTTGCGTGACTTTGCGCTCGGTCACTATGCCGCTGACGGTCGAGTAAATGGGAAGGTCGATCTGAGGCTTCGCCGACGATGCGATCTCATCAAGCTGTTGTGTAGTGAGTCCCCAGAGCTCCAGCCGGCGACGGCTGGCGTTTACGAGGTCTTCGGCGCCCGACACTGCTAAGGGCTCGGCACCCGTGCCGAGACGCTTTCGGTTTTCGAGCGCGAGTCTGTATTCCTCGGCAGTAGAAAAAACTTCCGGGCTGTAGAGGTGTAGAGGGAAGCAATCGTCTGACCACGGCGCACTGGCTGGCCCGTGAAATCCAGGTAGAGCTTGTCGATGCGGCCACCGATGCGCGCACTGATCGAAGCCAATTGCGTTTCCGGCTCGTCCACCTTGGCGACGGCCATCAGAGCGCTTTGCAGGTTACGTCGCCTGACTTCGACCGTTTCGACACCAATGTCTGTCTGCTCCTTCTGGTTTAGCTGAATGCTGGAGACAGAGGTGTCTGCTTGCACTTGTTCTCCTTCGACTCGCTGAGAGGTGGCCTGCTCCGGCGCTGCCTCGTACTTGGGAATCGGGGCTTCGTGAGACTGGGCAGCGCTGCGCTCGGGTTGCCAAAGGCGTACTGCCACGTAGGCGACGAAGGCCAAGACCAGCCCGAGAGCGAGTCCGGTTACAAGGAATTTCTTTTCATGCTGCGTCATTGGCGCACCTCCGGAGTGATTTGAGGGAGAGAGCTTTGAGAGCCGCCGGTATTTGATTCGTTTCCGTCTCGCGTCAAAGGAACTCCCACTGCGCGTTCGAGATCCGCAATCCGCGACTCCAGTTCGGACGCGGCGCGGTAGTAATCGAGTTCAGCTTCGAGAGTCGTGTTCTGACTGTCGAGCAGGTTGAGGAAGTCGGTGAGGTCGGCCTGGTAAGCAGCGACGGTTGACTTCAGTGTCGCCTGTGCTTGGGGGCGAAGCGTCTGGCGGTAAAGATCTACAAGGCGCTTGGCAGATTGCGCGCGAATCAGAGCTTCCTGGATTTCTTCGAAGACGAGCGCACGCTGGTTGTCGTACTCGGCTCTGTCAGCCGAGAGATTCGCCTGTGCCTCGGCGATCTCTGCGTCGTGACGCCCGCGGTTCAGCCAGGGTAGTGTGACGGCGAGTTCGGCCATGTAGGTGTTGCGATAGCGGGCGCCGTCCGGCATGAGCATGTAACCAGCGCTCAGGTTGTAGTCCGGGGTGTAGGCTTTCTGTGCCAGCTTCGTGCGAGCCTCGCCCTGCTCCACACCGGAAGACGCTACCGCCAGCTCGGCCCGATTCTCTAACGCGCTCTTTTTTAGGTCCAAGAGTGCAGGGAGCTTCTGCGGCGGCGAATATTGGCCCTGGACTTCGAGTGGAGATCCGGGGTCCCGTCCTAGTAGCGTATTCAGTCGGGCGCGCGCGAGACCGCCGTCCTGTTCAAGCATCACGAGGTGCTCGACCAGTTTGGTGAGTGCGATCTGTGCTTTCAGCACGTCCTGCTGCGGGACGCGTCCGACAACATACTTGATCCGCGCGGACTCCGACGACTGGCGAGCTAGCGCCGCCTGCTCGTCGTGCAGCAGGAGTTCGTCCTGATTGCGGAGTAGGTCATAGAACGTCTTTCGGACTTGGGCCGTCACATCGCGCTTCCTGGCCTCCAGTTCCGCCTTGACCTGTTCCACGCCCTCCGAAGCAAGTTGAGTGCGCAGTGCGCGCTTACCCGGACCGGGGAGCGACTGGTTAAACATGAACATGTGCTGCGTCTGGTTCAGGTCCCAGGGCTTGGCGAACGGTGTACCCCAGCCGCGATACATGAACTCGGGATCGCTCAACGACCCGGCACTGCGCACTCGGGTCCCAGCTATGGCGACACGACGGGTAGCCACCCGGATTTTGGGATTGTTGGCCAAGGCCGCCGCTTCGAGTTCGACAAGGCTCATCGGCGGCGTGGATGGCCTAGAGTGCCGATGCTCCTGCGCCAGAAGGCCAGTGACGGCAGATAAGGGATCGGCCTCAGCGGCTGGCTCGCTGGCAAAACCACGCGCGCCGCTGAAGGCGATCAGCAAACAAATACTTAAACGTAGAGCTTTCATTGCTCCTCCGTAGACAATTCACACATAGAGGGATAGAAGGCGTGTCTGCATAAGGCGCACCATGGGCGCAATAAGACAGTGCACGGCCTCATCTGGGCCAATAAAAGCTATCTAGATTCTCAGAACGGAATTACAGCCGGTAGACGGCTCGGTTGGTGGGGAATGAAGAAAGGAAAGATGGCAGGGCACGGTCACCACGGGCAACGCGCCTAACGATGCGACAGGGGGTATCACAGCAATTGTGAGGGGACGAACCGGACCGGCAGCCTGCGCCTGGGGAAGAACAGTGTTCGTCGGCCCCTGAGCCTTGCAGCAGGAGTGACTGGCCGGCATCATGGAGCTTCCGCACTGCTCTGCCATGTGGTGGCAACACTCCCGTTCCGCGGGAGTCATTGTCGCACCTGGAAGGACGCACGCCATGGCTGGCGTGATTGCCCATAAAAGGGCGATCGTCAGCAGCGCGAAGGCTCGGACTCTGGTCACTCTCATCAGTGTACGTTTTCTGAGTACTACGAACAAGATACTTCCAACGACCAATGTTAGACCGCCCTAGGGACGACCGCAGTGACGGCGATCACAGTCCCCTAAAGTCGTGACGGGGACGAGAGCGCCCTGAGCAACCTCGGCTGTTTGTCATGCACGGCGAATTCTTGCTTGACTCTGGACATAACTCCAGGGTTTATCCTTCTAGACATGGCGGAGGCGGTTCACATCGGCAAGGCCGCGAAAGTGGCCGGTGTCACCGTGGACACGATTCGCTTCTATCAAAGACTCGGACTTATCAAGAGTGTCGGTCGCAGCGCGGGCGGATATCGTTTGTTCGACGGAGAGCAGATTCGCGATCTCACATTTGTGCGACATGCCCAGGAACTGGGATTCTCTCTGACCGAAATTAAGGAATTACAGGCGCTACGGCAAAAGCACCACTCTTGTTCTGAAGTGCAATCCATGCTCAAGCTCAAGCTGGGGGATGTACGGGAGAAGATCGACAGTCTCTCCCGATTGGAAGAGGAGCTTGCACACGCGCTTCGCAGTTGCAATCGCGAACTGCGTCTGAAACGCGAAATCAAACATGAGGACTGTTGTCCGCTGCTCACGAAGCTGGACCGAATAAACGGCTCCAACGGCAACAAGTATGTCTCCAATAGAAGAAAACCAGTCGACAAGTAAATCCGGGTCGACGAGCACCGTGGTTGCGAGTCTTGCTGCACTGGGCAGCGTGATTGCGGCATCAAGCTGCTGCTTGCCGTTGCTGCCGTTTCTGTTCGCTGCGGGAGCAGCGGGCACCTCGGCCTTTGTCGCACAGTTGCGACCGTACCTGCTTGTTTTGTCGGTTCTGCTGATTGCTTTCGGCTTTTACAAATCCTGGCGAGCGAAGCAATGCAATTGCAAGCCCAGCCGGATCAGTACTTTTCTTTTGTGGTTCTCGGCGTTTGTGGTGTTTGTATTCATCTTCTTCCCACAGGTGATTGCTAACCTGGTGGCCGATCTGTTGGCAGGTAAATCATGACTCGGAAGCGACTCCTTCTTGTTCTGGTCCTTCTGGTGGCGTTTGGGGCGGTGTATTACTTCTACGGCGGACATTCGACACCCAAGGGACAGCCGCTCCTCGTCAGTTTTTCTTCGGGCGATCTTGCACCTCTAAAGACGGCGTTCAACGCGTCGGCATCCTCAATCCGTGTCGTTGTAATGCTGTCGCCCACCTGAGCCGTTTGTCTGCAGGGGGCCTCTGCAACGGGACAATTGCTGCGAGAAAGTAATAGCCAAGATGTGCGGGTTTTTGTCATCTGGGAGCCGGTATTGGCGACCGATTTTGTCGCCCCTTCGACCGCTGCGCTCGCGCGCATTCCTGATGCGCGAGCGGCCCAGTATTGGGACAGAAACCGAGCGCTGTCTCACTTGCTCGGAGAACGCAATCGCTCAACTGTAGTGTGGGACTACATCGCGGTATATGCGCCGGGAACGCTATGGCAAGACGCTCCGCCGAAGCCGATTTATTCTGACAATCCGGTCCGCGATGCTATCAGCGGAGCGAAGGAGTCCATCCAGCGGTTACTGGGAAGCGGCAAAACCCAAGCGGGAGGCGAAGAATGATGAAGAACATCGTGGTTTATTCCCAGCATGGGTGAATGTTCTGCGACCAAGCGAAAGAGTATCTTTCGCAAAAGGGCATGAAGTTTCAAGAGAGGGACATAGGGCAAGATCCTGGCGCCCTTGCCGATCTCAAGAAACTTGGTTACATGACCACTCCCGTCATTGTCATTGACGGTTTGGTCATCGTGGGATTCGACGCCGAGAAGATTGATCAGGCGCTTCAGGGTTAGCCGAACAGGCCGGGGGAGTCTGATGGGGTCCGGCCGCGCGGCTTGCTGGACTATCCGCGAGGAGTTTCAAAGGCTGCAGCGGGACGCTGCTTTGAGAAGCTCAGAATATTGTCGTCAGTCAGGCAGTTGGCAACACCAGACTCGCCACCGGTCCACGGCGCGAGATAGGTGATGAGCCAGGAAGCTGCTAGCCGGCTGCTTCGCTCTCTCCAATGCAGCTAGCGCTTCGGTCGTGGCCACAATCTGCCCAAGTGGGAATAATGTGAACATGACGGCAAATCCTCTCCCGTCGCGGACGAACTCTACCTGCGCAGTGCCTCTTGATTACTGGTTGGGGAGGGGCGGCCGACACCGCCCCAAAGGCTAGAACGACTGTGAAAACCGGGCTTCGAGGTATTCGCCCAGTTTCGCCGTCGCCTTGAATTGCGGGATGGGCTCGAGTTCTTTGAACGCAGAAGTGAACGCGTTGGAGAGACTCCAGATCGTTCGCGGCCGGAATTCCTCGTACTTCGGCTCGAAGTACAAGTCATGCACGGTGCGAGCCAAGTGTTTCGGAGCTTCCAGCTTTCCCTCGACAAAAGCTTCGTAGATGACGACCTTTGCCGTAACATCGGTCAGTTCGCTCCGTTGCCAAGCTTCCACTTGCTTTCGCATGGGCTCAAAGTTTCGCTGCATCCGGTCGACGCCAACCGAGATGCAGTCGATGAGCGAGAACGACTTCGAGTGTTTCGCAAGCACGGGAGTGAAGTCCCCAGCGAACGCCATGTTCGAGCACACGAACACGCGATAGCCACAGGTCATCGCCAAACGCATGCTCTTATCGTGGGAGTTGCGTAGGCCGATCGAGAAACGGCAGCCCTCCATCTCCGTTGCGAGATCGAGAACTCCAAAGGCTTTCATGCCGTCGGGTGAGACCGCATACTCATCATGGACAACTCCAATATGGCGAAACCCAAGCGTCTCGACCAATGCTTGCACGATCTCGTGATGCGGGACCGGGCGGTGCGTTTCGGTTGCCACTGGTGTTGGTACCAGTGCCAGTTCTTCACGACCAATCGTGCGACCGCTATAGCCAATGAGGGTACTAGTTTCTGACATACTTCTTTCCTCCTTGTTTGATGGAATGACGTTCTTGAAGGTGTGAGAATGGCGGCGGCACCGGGCCGCGGCCACGTTTGCCGGTATGGTTGAGGCACTTGCGAGAGAGGACTGCTCAGCGAGGTTGCCCACCGGGCAGGCGAGTTCGTCCGCCGTCGCTTACATCAGGTCAACTGGAACCGAATAACGACGCTTGCTCCGGCACCGCTGGCCTCCCGTGCCGCTTCCTGCCCGACGACAATTCGGCACGGCGTCCGAAGACGAAGAAAGACCCGGTGTCGATAACCCCTTCAAAGAGACCAGCGGTGTCAGCCGGAGTGTCCAGTTGTGCGTTCGCCGTTTCGGTGGAAGCGGCATCATCGCTGCTACCAGAGGTTGTCGGGAACAGTTTTTGATGTTCGGCATTCAGGGCTCTCCAGGTGGAATCGGCAGTTTCGCCAATGCCGTTTCTTTCGACCAATTCCCGTGCCATGGCCGAGAGCATGTCATCGTCTTCATCGATGCTCTGCAATCCCTCGCCGGCAAACTTCCCTTCCATGGTGAGAGCCACGAGGAGCTTCTTCCCCATCAATCGGAGGCAGGCAGTCTGCATGGTGCCCTCAGAGCAAAGGAATTTCACGCGTACGGGCCGGCGTTGCCCGATCCTCCAGGACCTGCGGCTGGCCTGTCGCAAGGTGTGCAGTGAATATCCAGACTCGTAGAAGAGGATGGTCGGGAAATCTAGCAAGTCCAGACCTGTCTCCACCAGCTTGGGATGGCAGATCACCACCTGGACTCCGTCTTTGATTTGTCTGGCGTACCAGGCTTCACGCTTCGAGGTATCCACACTCGCACGCAAAACTGCCGTGCCGATTCCCTCGTTGCTCAGGATTCGTTGAATCCGCGCCGTGACGTCGTGCTTCTGCGTGTACACAGCAAAGACCTGGCACCGCCGTCCCTCCGCTAATTCTTTCTTGACTTCTTCGATCAGCCTGCGTTCTTTGGAATAGATGCGATCCTCGGGAAGGTCGCGCGGTTCCGCAATCACGAATCTCACCTTGCGCTTGAGTTCAGGATCGAACTCAGTACCGTACAGCGTCCCAATCCCATATGGGTGATCGGGATACAGCAACAGGGTGTTGAGCATCGTACTCAGAACCGAGCGGTTGCCCCGGTGAGCTTTCAACGCCTTCCGCATGTCTACTTCGAGCTCGCGGTACGCTTCCTGCATGGGAGCGTCCATCGGCACGCTCAGATAGGTTTCCTCGTATGGCGGAAGTTCCGTCGAGACGTCTTCCAGAAACACAAAGGCGCACAACTGCATGAGGAACTCGCCAAACAAAAGTGGTGATGCTCCCGGTTTGCGCCGGACCGTGCTCGTGGTTTTAGCTTTGGAGCAGGCATTGTTGGCTGGTTCGACCTTGGTGATGGTCTCCAGGACGCCATAGTCCTGAATGAAGGAACTGCGTCCTGTCGTGCCCCATTCGTAGCCATGCTCCTTCATCCTTCTCGCTTCGAGACGGAAGAGCGTGTTGAAAAGATCATCCGCATAGCCACCGAGCAGCGTGCCGGTCAGCCCGACGATCCGGTCGGTGCAAGATGCCAGAGTGCCCAGGGCGTTTCCCTGTGCCGTGTCGCCCGCAAGCTGGTGGATTTCGTCGCAAATGGCGTAGTCGAACCAAGCGGGCATATAGCGCCCGATGAATTCCACCGGGGCCATCCGGCGGATCTTCTGGGAGTCTGCTTGCCACATCGCACTGTGCAGGCGCCGGCAGGCCCTTTCTCCGCGAGCCACAATGGTCTCGGAGATTTTGACCTTCTCGAAATCGGCGGCGGTCAGCCGGCCATCATTAACCATCACGGGCTTGCCTGTGTCCGCGTTGACGACGCAGCCTAGATACGGGCCCGAACGCGGCATGACGTAAGCATGGCGCCAGAAGTACCCCAGCTTGGCACGTTCCCGTCCCACGATGAACAGTGCCGCTCTTGTGCACAACGACCTCCAGCGTTCGCGTGAACTCGAAGACTCCTTCCGCAGCCGCATGTCGCTGAGCGTGGTGTGCAGGCCCTCACGCACAATCCGGCGGTGTTTGAGCCGGACTTCGTTGACACCGTGCGGCGTGTTCTCATCGCCACCGTTCCGCAAATCGTCGATCAAGAACACGCGAATTCCAGGGACGGTGAGAAATGCCTCCCGCGCCCACTTCTCGACCAAGTGTGGAGGAACCATAGCCAAAGCTGTGAATGGATGTCCTTCGCTATGGACATGCATCGCTCCCAGTGAGACTAATGTCTTGCCGGTGCCGCATTCGGCCACGACCATGGCAGTTCTGGCGTACCACCAGCGCTTCACAACGCCCATGAGGGCAATCGTCTGTGCTGGAAACGGTCTTCGCAATAGCGTGTCAATCCTGGGCGAGACCGGATCATTAAACGGATGCAGGGCTGGGTATTCCTGCAGGATGCGCTCTCCGAGCAAAGCCGCATTGGCTCTCATATAGTCGTAGATGGTCGTAAGTTCGGGCATGGGAATCCTTGGGCGACGAATCTAGGGAAGGAAAGGTCAGCAGTGCCGATCCGACATTGCTCGGATCTTGCGGCGGAGAGGACAGGTTTCAACGAATTGTGAAACTGTAGATATTGAGGGAGTTCGCAATGGCTGACCTGACAAAGTTCAGCGAGGATGACGTTCGGCGCAACCGTGCTTGTGCGAATTGTGGCAGCCGCTACTCGATCGAGCAATACCTGCAGTGCTCAAGCCATTACTTCGACCGTCCGTACGATTTCTACGAGGGTTGCGTAACCCAGTGCCTCGTCTGCTGGTTAGGATGCGGGCCTGAGCACACGGAACTCGAGGGCCACCTGCTTCGAGAGATCGGTCCCGGGCTTGGTGCGGCGACTTACCTTGTCGTGATGCCAATCGCCCGCGTAATTGTCGAGTCGCCCTTAAGCTTCCCACACCACACTCACATCTACCCGCCGGGCATGGCGGAACTTGGGGCCCTCAACATTCTTACACCCTACAAATTCCAATCGCTCACCGCGTACAAATCAGAGGCCTCCCGAGTCGATCAGAAGACATTGAATAGACACGCAACAGTTGCATTTCCTTGCAGCTTCGATTGGGACGCTCTGTGGAATACGAATCATAAGAATCAGCTGGAATTTCTCCGTTTTCTTTCCGAAAAGGTTGACGTTAACTGCCTGAACCTAATCCGCTATCGCCTTTGTAGTGTCGATTTGGCGGACACTCTCCCCGGTCGAGCCGGCCAGATCGATAGTAATCACATGATGGCGGGCGCACTTTTGTACAACGCAGCCCGTGGGGAGGGCCGGATCATTGGTGGCGACGCGTTCAGCTATATCATCACCAAGGGTCTCGGTCTCCCTATCGAGGCTCTGCCATGCGATGACTTTCCCGGCGACGGAGAAGTCGGACACCTGGCTCAGCATGGACTTGCTCTGTACTCCGCAATGTTGGAAACTGACAATCCCACCGCAAAGTTTGCCCAAGCATTGGCGTTGTTAGAGTTCTTGGCAGAACCTCTGGCATACCTGAAGTTCCAAGATGTCAAGAAGATCCTTGCCAGATACATCGCGAAAAACAATAGTGAGTACAGAAGCTTACTTGAACGCTTCCTGGAGCTAACGGGCAAGAAAGACCCCATCACCGGAGAGTTCACGGGCTATCGCACGAGGATAATGCACCTAGGTGACCGGCTGGACCGACTCGTTCCCAGTGCCGAGAAAGACTAGAACTCTTTAGGGAATTGGACAGTTACATTCGACCTGTTCTGGATCACATGATTGCTCACTCCGAGTTGCCGTACGACGAATATATCCAGATTCGCGATACCATGAAGCCTTTCGAACAGTAAAACCCGTCCGACAAGTGACCGCCAGGAGCCGAGTCCCCACGGGATTCAAAGCTCATGGCCGTGCGGCCCACACGAGCACGAAGTCTTTCTCCTTTTCTGGGAATCCTGGGATCGGAAGTAAGTCCAACCACCCCGCTTCGTCGGACCGACAAAAGGGTTCTTTGATGTGGCTGAGAGCCCTCGGAAGACAGGAAGGATGAAGTGTCAGCTCTCGTTTGAAAAGAAGGTTCTTCCCAGATCAAAGCTGGGCCAGCGTATTAGCCCACTCTCTGTGGGAAAGCGGATGGCGCCGCTCCACAAGCCGTTACTGAGCCACGAAAGAAACTGTTCTTTGTTCCCTTTGACCAGCATGGGATTACATCCGAGACCCAGCATCGGGACGACAGCCTTGCGCTTTTCGAGTTGGCCGAGAAACCATTCAGCCCAATCAGGAATTCCGGGGATGCCATGAATGTTGGCGAGCGACGCCCATACAAACAAAGCTTCCGAGTCAGCCAACAGGGTTCGATCCGTCCCAGATAGTGTGCTGCTGGAGGCAAACTCCTCGGAAACCCCGATCAGATGGCGGAGCGGCTTCTTTCGTTCGGCAAGCTGCAGCGCACCCTTGTAGCACTGGGCGTTGCGCTCCAGGCATACACGAATCGGTTGCACGCTCGGGCCTTCCACCATGAAACGCTCTCCCATGGAGATGGCCGCGGCGATAGCCGAAATCTGCGTGTCGCCACCGATCACAGAAATTCTTTGGAATTGAAAGCGCTTTTGCATGACGTTTCTGGTTTCCAGTAGTATCGAGGGTTTTTCCGGGGGGCTAGTTGACAAGCAAGTCGAATCGACTCATTCAATGGGAGCGCTATCCAAAGACATCACAATCACCGAACGCGCGAAACTGGTTGACGTTCAAGGCTGACCTGGGTCTCGCGGACAGCAGCATCGAAGCGTACGGGCGCGCACTGGAAGATTATTTTGCCTTCACAGAAACCCATGACATCGAGGCTGAGCGCGCTTCGAAACTAGAGCTGGCGTCCTATGTGCGGAGCCTCCTTGCGCAGCGAAGCCCACGATCAACAAAGGACAAACGCTTGTTCGGACTCGCGAACGCGACGATTCAACAACGCCTGACAGCAATCCGCCTCTATTACGATTTCTTGATCGAAGAAGGCGTGCGGACCAACAATCCCGTTGGACGCGGCCGCTACACAGCGAATCGGGGATTCGGCGGATCTAGTCAGCGGGGACTCCTGCCCAGATACCGCAAACTGCCCTGGATTCCTGCTGAAGAACAGTGGCTGCGGATCCTGGATCACACCCGAAAGGAGAGCGCGCGCAATCGAGTCATGCTGGCCATGGCATACGATGCTGGGCTGCGGAGAGAAGAGCTCTGTTCACTCGAAATCCCGGACATCGATCCTTCTGCTCGACTGATAAGGATTCGTGCGGAGACAACCAAAAACCGAGGAGAGCGGATTGTTCCTTATTCGCTTGCAACGTCGATGCTTTTGGTTTCGTACCTGCAGCACCGCAGAAGCTTGAGTCGAAATCGCGGCCCTTTATTTCTTTCGGAATCTCCACGCAACCGCGCACATCCGATCTCGATCTGGACCTGGTCAAAGATCGTGGAAGGAATCTCCAGCCGCAGCGAAGTACCGCAGCTTACAACCCACACATTCCGGCACCTCTGTTTGACGGACTTGGCCCGCGCAGGCTGGGACATACACGAGATCGCGACCTTTGCTGGCCATCGCAGTCTTCAAACCACGCTGCTGTACATCCACCTCAGTGGCCGCGAACTATCGAAAAAGCTGGAGCAAGGAATGGCCCAGTTACACGCATGGCGGGCCCGAATGCTTGCAGGGCTGCCGGCGTGAAAACAACCTCCATCTGCAAGAGCAGAAAAACGGACGAATGGTTCTTTCCTACAGGCACGGCGGGCTATGATCGCCGAATCTCTTTGTCTGGAACTGAAAAAAAGGCCTTAGGGTTCATCGCCGCTCGCAAGGCCGGTGGAGGTTGGCACAACTGGGAACGTAGTTCGTTGTCGCGGCTGCTGAAGCCTCTGCAGGACGCACTTCTCCATATCGGTTCAAGGAACAAGGTCCGGCAGAACGTCCTGCGCATCGTCATCGTCGAGATGCACCGCAAGCAGAGGGCATATTGGGGATGGTCTCAGCCTGAATGGTCTAACTTCTTCTGCCCATCATGGCGGGAGTTCGTTGCAAAATATCCGGGTGAGAAACAGTGCCGCTCGCACCTGATGGCCGCCGCTTATCTGTTAGAGCTGTTCGATGATCTTAAGACTGTCGGATCATTCAAACGCTCAACGCTTGCCGAGCACATCTTCGGGGAGGACCGTCTTGGCTCTGCCTGTCAGAAGGTTCTTCAAACACTGGAGACATGCGGATACAGAAGCGCCAAATCCCGGCCGTACGGCTTGCGGCAATGCGTGAGCGAACTGTTGCTTCGGCAGCGTAGCCCAGAACTTGCGAATATGACGATCGAGCTTCTTGAGCAAACTCGGAGTTCCAGTGTTTCGGCAAGATTCAATCACAACTTGCATGCTGTTTCGCGCGCTTTGCTGAGCTTGGGTATCCTGAGACGCCCTTTGAGCTGTGGCTGGCGCGCCGGAAAAAACTGGATTGAGGGCACTGCAACAGAAGGCGTACCTGAGGAATGGGCAAAGTGGGTCGACCGCTGGCGAGAGACATCTGCACTTCGGCCGAAGACTCGTTATCGCATCTATGTTTTGCTTCAGCAGACGGGTCGTTGGCTTGGCGCCAAGCATCCTGAAGCATGCCATCCTGAACAGTGGACCAGGGATCTCGCTGCAAAATATGTCGCGGCCATCTGTCAGATGAAAGTCGGCGAGTGGGTTCGGTGTTCGGCCACGTTGCGGTCGCCTAGTTATGGGAAACCAGCTGCGCCGCGTACCCGCGTTGCCTTCTTAGCTGCGGTGCGTTTGTTTTTTCGTGATTGCCAGGAATGGGAGTGGATACCTCGGCGATTCAATCCGGGACAGTGTTTGGTTCCTCCTCGGAATCTGCGAGCGCTGATCAAACCGAATCCGCGAGTAATAGCGGATGATACCTGGGCCAAGTTGCTATGGGCAGGCCTGAACCTGACGTCTGCAGATCTACCGAAAAACCATATCGACCGGACTTCGTATTATCCACCATCGATGCTCCGCGCCGTGACGGTCGTGTGGCTGTTTGCTGGTTTACGTGCCGGCCAGATTCGGCGTTTGGTCGTCGGCTGCATCCGCCGGGAAAACCCTATTGCCGAAGGTGGATCGACAGAATCGCAAAGCCCTGTCTGCATGTTGGAGGTGCCAGCACACAAGAATGTTCCGTCTTTTAAGAAGCCGGTGGACTGTGTCGTTAAAGAAGCCATTTGTGATTGGGAGCGCGAAAGGCCACAGCAAGCGCCAATGGTTGATGAGACAACAGGGGAAATGGTCCATTACCTCTTCGCATGCCGTAATCAGCAAATCGGGCTGAGGTACCTCAACAAGCACCTGATCCCGGCTCTGTGTCGCAAAGCCGGCGTCCCAGTGACAGATGCTCGCGGTCGAATCACAAGCCACCGCGCTCGGTCCACGATTGCGTCGCAGCTTTACAACGCCAAAGAGCCAATGTCACTCTTCGAGTTGCAAGAATGGCTCGGTCACGGCACCCCGCTTACCACGCAGCACTACGCCAAGATCAGTCCCACGCGACTGGCAAAGGCTTATACAGATGCCGGGTATTTCGCGCGGAACACACGAGCAATCGAAGTGCTAGTCGATCGCGATGTGGTCCTTCAAGGCAACGCTGCCAAGGAACCTTGGAGATTCTACGATCTCGGGCATGGCTACTGTACATACGACTTCTTTGACCAATGTCCTCATCGAATGGCTTGTGCAAAATGCGGGTTCTACCTGCCAAAGGAGTCTACGAAAGCACATCTGCTGGAAGGTAAGAGCAATCTCCTGCGGTTACGTCAGGAGATTCCTCTGGGCGAGCTGGAGCTTGCAGCTATCGATGATGGGGTCGCAGCTCTGGAGAACCTGGTCGCGCAACTTGAGAATGTGCCTACGCCTTCCGGTCCAACTCCATGCCAACTGAGCAATAGGCTCGTACAAATTAGCCCTTTTGTAGAACATCCAATCAGCCATCTTCCAACAGGCACTTTGGCGGAAGCTGCTTCAGATCCTGAGGCAGTGTCCAGCACGTAGGGCCGCTTTGCGCCGGAAAGACTATCGCGCCCCTTTTCAGACCCCAACTTATCAGTGACAAGAACCTAGCCTTCGTGCCGTAGATAACCACGGGACAACAGCCAATGCCGAGCAGTGGCTTCACCAATTTCCGCTGCTGCAGCTCGTTCCAGAACCACTCGCTCCAATCCTGTATAACCGGCAGCCCAAACCTCGTGGCTAGTTGACAGAGGATAAACACTGGTTCTCCACGGAGCAGGATCGTGCGGTTCGCGCTTTCACTTGCACTCTCAGCTGTGCCTGCCAGTTCGTTCGAAACCGCAATCATGTGCCGAAGTGGTCTCTTTCTGCCTGGCAACAAAATAGAACCGCGAAAGCATGTCGCATTGCGTCCCAGCGAAACACGCAAGTCATCGCATACGGGCCCACTCACCGTGAAGTACTCGTCCATGCTGACAGCGCTCCAAATCGCGCTCACCTCTGAGTCACCACCAATTACTGAAATCAGGTGCGCTGGTGCAAAAGCTGCTCCTGGCCTTTGGGATTCCCCAATGAACCGGTCCATGTGAAGCTTGATATGCGTCGTGCTGTTCGTTGCTTGCTTAATAAACTTCAATTTTCCGAAGCGCAGATGCGCATTCTTCACCGTTGGCGCCTCCTTTCGTTTCGCTACTCCGATTTGACGCCACGTTCTACTGGAGCTTCCGCTTCGCCCTAAACGCTCCGCCCTTCGGGCTCCGCAGGGCTACGCTCCAGCCCCAGTAGAACGTCACTTATTGGAATAGATATTGGGAAAACAGCGACAAAGCCCACGCTTGACTTCAATTCCACGTAACTTATACAAAATGGGCCTTGGCCTGTCGCGGTGGGTCCGGCAAGACCTCGCCGACGAAGCGGTCCATGCGCAGTCTGATGTTTGTGGTGGTTTTCTCGGTGCTCTTTACATAGGTGAGCCAACCGAAGCGAAGGTGTGCGTTCTTCACGGTGAGTCCTTCTTTTCATGGGTCAGAATCTGAGTCTCGCCGTCGGCGAAGACCAGCGTCAACTCATGCGAGAACCGTTCCCGGTCGTGCAGGATTTTGGTTCCGTCTTCTTCCTCTTCTTCCCAGTGGTCAGTGAATTTGACTGAGCGCCAGTGGGCGATGTGGCGACGTTCCCCTTCGCCGAATACTCCATTGAGCATTCCGGCAGTACAGAGCAAACCGACATGCCCGCCATGCAGCGGCGTGAGGGGCCGGCCTCGAACGTCTCGCTGTTTCGGGAGAAGCACACGGCTGGCCTGGCGGTATGCGGCGGAGTCCGGCAGCAGATCTTCCACCTCATCCAGGGGAAAACCGACATGGGTGAGGACTAGAGGTCCGGAGCAGGGAACGTCGTAACGAGTCTCGGGATCTTCTCCCAGTGGCTCAAGATGGGGCTTGGTCGCGAGCCCCTCAAGCCATCGCATCTTTTCGATTAGTGCCGAGTCCGTGAGCATCGTGTGTCGTTTGCGGCGGGTTCCGAGCACGGCGATCTGCTTGTACTCGAGGCAAGCCGGTTCAGTCAGCCGGCAGACGCGTAAGTCCTGAAAGTGTTCGCTGAGTAGTCTCGCGCACTTTGCCAGCCGCAGTTGAGGAATGACAAAGACGAGCACTCCTCCAGGCTTGAGCCAGCGATACGCGTGCTCCAGAAAGACGGATTCCAGTCGTTGGTTATTGCTCGAACCGGCTTCCCAATCGTAGGGAGGATTCAGGTACAGCAATGATACCGTCTCGCCTTGGCACCGGACATCCATCGCACTAGCCTGCAGAGTCTCGATCTCCAAGGCTCTCGCTTGCTCTGCACGGTGAGCATCGATCTCGATCCCGTAGCGACGTGCCGGGGCAGCGCCGAGCAAATGGGAAAACGCGATCCCGTCGCCTACACAGGGATCGAGCGCCGAAAACTGTTCCGGGAAGTTGAGCCAATTCTTCAATCGGTTGGCTTCGGCGGGAGGAAGGGGGTAGAAGCCGAGCTTGGCTTGACCATGGGCACGCATAAAAATACCCTTTCATCGCTGGCGCGTTTTGCGAGTACATTGGCGCGTCTCGCTAGTGCATTCGGGGATCTGGGCAGGTAGAGTCGGAGTCATAACGGAAGGAGAATTCGAATTATGAACGGAACGACTTCAACCATCGCCCTTCAGGAAGAACAGGTGTCGGAACCGGCCGAGACCCATTCGGCCAAAGCCTACGCGGCCGAAAACGCCGGGTCCGGCCTCGCGTCAACATCGATTCAGCGTCGCGCCCCGCGACCCCAGGATGTCGAGGTCGAAATCCTGTATTGCGGCGTGTGTCATTCCGATCTACACCAAGTGCGCGACGAGTGGCACGCGTTCATGCCAACCGTCTACCCCTGCGTGCCGGGGCACGAGATTGTGGGCCGCGTCATCCGAATCGGCAGCGCCGTCAAGAAATTCAAAGAAGGTGACTTCGCCGCCGTCGGTTGCATGGTTAACTCCTGCGGCGTATGCCCGAACTGCCGTGAAGGACTCGAGCAGTACTGCGACAACGGCTTCACCCTTACCTACAACAGCGAAGACAAGATCCTAGGCGGCGTCACCTATGGCGGCTACTCGGACAGCATTGTGGTCGATGAGTCGTTCGTGCTGCGCGTGTCGCCGACACTGGATCTCGCGGCCACGGCGCCACTGCTCTGCGCAGGAATCACCACGTATTCCCCGATGCGGCACTGGAATGTTCAGAAAGGCCAGAAAGTGGGAATCGTTGGCCTGGGCGGCCTCGGTCACATGGGCCTGAAATTCGCGCACGCTTTCGGCGCCCACACTGTGTTGTTCACGACGTCGCCGAACGAGTCGGCAGACGCGAAGCGGATGGGCGCGGATGAAATCGTCATTTCGAAGAACGAAGCTGAGATGCAAAAGCACTTCAACAGCTTCGACTTCATTCTGGATACTGTTTCCGCCGAGCACGATTTGAATGTTTACCTCAACCTGCTCAAGCGCGACGGCACCATGACGCTCGTGGGAGCGCCGCCGAAGCCGCCGGAAGTTCAGATTTTCGGTCTGCTGATGAAGCGCCGCCAACTCGCGGGTTCCGGAATCGGCGGAATCTGCGAAACTCAGGAGATGCTCGATTTCTGTGTTGAGCATGGCATCACCTCGGACATCGAGTTGATCCCGATTCAGCAGATCAATGAAGCCTACGAACGGCTATTGAAGAGCGACGTGAAGTATCGCTTCGTCATCGATATGGCGTCGCTTCGGTAACTTGGAAAGCTCGAAGGAGAAACAATGCAAAAGCGAAAACTCGGAAAAAGCAACTTGGAAGTTTCGGCTCTCGGCCTCGGCTGTATGGGATTGAGCTCCGGCTTCGGCCCGCCTGTCGAAAAGCAATACGGCATTTCACTCATCCGCGCTGCCTTCGAACGCGGTGTCACATTCTTCGATACGGCCGAAGCTTACGGCCCGTTCGCCAACGAAGAACTGGTCGGCGAGGCCTTCGCTCCCTTCCGCGATCAAGTCGTGATCGCCACGAAGTTCGGATTCAAAATCGATCCCAAAGCCGAGCGAACTCTGGCTGGAGTCGATAGCCGGCCCGAGCACATCCGCGAAGTCGCCGAGGCCTCCCTCAAGCGACTCAAGACCGATGTCATCGACCTCTTTTACCAGCACCGCGTCGACCCCAACGTGCCGATCGAAGACGTCGCCGGAACTGTCAAGGACCTCATTCATCAAGGTAAGGTCAGGCACTTCGGCCTTTCCGAAGCCGGCGTTCAGACGATTCGTCGCGCCCACAAAGTCCAACCCGTCACTGCGCTCCAGAGCGAATACTCGCTATGGTGGAGAGAGCCGGAAGAGGCAATCCTGCCAACACTCGAGGAACTCGGAATCGGATTCGTTCCCTTCAGTCCTCTAGGCAAGGGATTCCTCACCGGCGCGATCAACGAAGATACGAAATTCGACAAGAGCGACTTCCGGAGTATTGTTCCTCGCTTCACGCCGGACAATCGAAAAGCGAATCAGGTTGTGGTTGACGTGCTTGGTGAATTCGCAGAACAGAAAAAGGCAACCCCGGCTCAGATCGCTCTCGCCTGGCTCCTCGCGCAAAGACCTTGGATCGTTCCCATCCCTGGCACGACGAAACTGAACCGTCTCGAAGAGAATCTCGGAGCAGTTGCCATCGAACTGACGCCCGACGATCTCCGCCAGATCGACAACGTCGCGTCCAAGATCCCAGTGCAAGGCGAACGCTACCCGGAAAGCTTCCAGAAACTGGTCAATCGCTGAGTATCACGCGTAGGAAACACCATGAGGGTCGGCAACTGAGTAGAACGCAAGATGGGAATCGCAGACAGGTACATGCTAACGACTTAGAGAAGAAGGGACAGAACTACACCATGTATTGGTTGAGAATTGAATGTCATTCCTTCGAGCCATCGCATCAGAGCCATGGCGCCAGATCTATCGAGCGCAGGAGCGTGCGCTTCAAGGGAGTCGATCGCTCCTTCACTCGTCTACGCCAGTGCCGCACCGAAGAGGAGGTCGCGTACTTAGAGCGGGCGCTGGCGTCCTTTCATGTAGCTGTTGCGAAAGACTACGGGCTCGAAGAAGCGGCAAGGGCTGCTGCGGATTGGATCGAAGAACTCGATAAAGCCGGTGCGGATGAGCATCCCGACTGGCGTTCTGTGACCGCTCGGGCGGCGCACCGTCTTGCGTTGCGTGTGGTTGAGAGTCATCCTTATTGTTGAAATGAGCAGCTCATGACCAACCGGTTTCGACTCTCCACGATGCTCATCCGGCGCCTTGAGGATCGAGGGATCTCTCCTCTGGCCGTTTTGCGCCAGGCAGGCTTACCCCTGGGACTCCTTAACCAGAACCACGAGAAAGTCCTGCTCACTACCGAAGAATTCTTCGCCCTATATCGCGGAAATCGCCGCAGTGAGCAGCGATCCGACAATCGGGCTCAAGCTCGGAACGGAAGATCGCATGGAACGCTACGATCCGATCGCGATTGCCACCGTTTCGACCCGTTCCCTCCGCGATGCCATCGGGCGCATCGGTCGATATAAGCAGCTGACCTGTCCCGAGAAAATTAGCCTGGTCGAGCGCGGCAACGAATCCGCGGTGCACTTCACTTGGCTATTGGCCGATGAGGAAGAGCCCGCGATGCTGATCGATGTCTGTTTCGCGTGGATCCTCTCCATTGCGAGGCGCGGTAGCGGTCGCCCGATTCATCCGAAGCGAGTGGAATTTCAGCGACCCGAGGCGCATCGCACGGTGTACGAAAAGCACTTCCAGTGCCCGGTCAAGTTCAAAGCCGCAAGAAACGTACTTATATTCGACAAAGCCGACATGGATTCGGCCTTTCTCACCTACAACGCCGATCTTCTGGGGGTGGTGGCACCGCAACTGGAAGCCGAACTGAAGCAGCAGCTCGCTGAGAAGAGCTTTCGTGAACAGGTAAAAGACACCTTGAAACGATTGCTTGCAGGCGAGCGGCCGGCCATTGACCACGTGGCGCGAGAGTTGCGCTTGAGCAAACGGACCTTGCAGCGGCGTCTCACCGAGGACGGGATCACATTCCAGGAGTTGATGGAGGAGGCTCGCCGCGAGCTGGCGCGGCACTACCTGCTGCATTCCTCGCTCGAACTGAATGAGACCGCGTATCTACTGGGCTACGAAGACGCCAATTCTTTCTTCCGCGCCTTCCACGAATGGGAAGGCACTTCGCCGGGGCAGTGGCGAACTTTGCACGTGGCTTCTGCTTAGGGAACCAGCGGTATCAGACCTCATTGGGATTTTTCAGTACTCCGCCCGCAGGAGCAATGTGGTCGCGGAGCGATCGGCTTCGGTGATGATCCACAACTTATCTGTTTTTGTGACCTGATAGCTGCTCATCAGGCGGAACCCATACTTGAGGCTCAATTCGTTTTCAGTTTGGTCTTCCTGGCAGAGATCGCCCCAATCGCCACGAAGATGGCGGGAGAGGAATTCCAGAGGCGACTTATTGGTCTGCTCGAGCAAGGCGAGGGCGCGCCTGGCGTTGCAACCAGGCGGCCTGCAGGAAAAAGCGGAATTGTCGGCAGAGAGTTCATGATTCATCTCCAGTTTCAGAGCTTGACTGCGCATCGTTGGCTTTGTGTTCTTCACGATCCGTGGGAACTCGGACCACGATGAGGTTCGCGTCTTCAGCTCTTTTTTTGGCGATCTTCGTGTAAAGGTGAATGACGTACAGAGACTCACACCCTTCACACTTCCCGTCGGATGGGTGTCCATCGCGCTTTGGGTCGTAGCGGGGATGACGTGTACACCTTCCATCAAAACGAAACCGGATCTTTAGTGACATAGGGCACCTCACGAATTCCCATGGGCAGCGTGGTTTCCGTTCAGCGCCTCAGCTACACGGTCGGCAAGCGTGTCTGAAACAAGCAGCTTCCGCACGGCGACGAACGAGCAGAAACCATTCATCGGAATCGGCCGTTCATCTTCAATTTGGTAGCCGCGTTCGATGTGCTCGTGTTTTCGTTTCTGGTACAAGTCACCTCTGGTAGTCACACGAATTCTCATGACCGTCCTCGTTTCTCTTCTGTTGGTGATCAGCTAGAAGACCGGATTAAGTGGGCGGGGGATCGGCGGTCGGCGCAACCGTGTACAACAGGAGTAGGCCCTATAATGAGGTCACGAATGGCTCTGACCTCTGGCACGAAACTCGGTCCCTACGAAATTCAAGCTCCAGTGGGTGCGGGCGGCATGGGCGAGGTATATCGTGCTCGCGACACGCGCCTCGAGCGAAACGTCGCGATCAAAATCCTTCCCCCAGCCTTCTCCTCCGATGCCGATCGCCTCGAGCGGTTCCAGCAGGAAGCGCGAATTCTCAGCTCCCTGAATCATCCCAATCTGCTCTCGATCTTCGACGTCGGCCAGCAGAACGGTTTCCACTTCCTGGTTTCTGAACTGCTGGAAGGAGAGACTCTGCGGGAGCGGCTGAATGCCGGGCCGCTGCCGCTCCGAAAAGCAGTCGATTATGGCGTTCAAATGGCGAACGGCTTGGGGGCGGCGCACGAGAAAGGAATCGTGCACCGTGACTTGAAGCCGGACAACGTTTTCATCACTAAAGACGGCCGGGTGAAGATCCTCGATTTTGGGTTGGCCAAACCAACTTCAGAATCGGGAGGAAACGCCGCCACGATGACAAGTCCCGCAACCCTGCCCGGCATGATCCTCGGAACAGCTGGATATATGTCACCCGAGCAAGTGCGCGGAAAGCCCGCCGACCTTCGCTCCGACATCTTCAGTTTAGGGGCCGTGCTCTACGAAATGGTGGCGGGGCAAAGGGCGTTTCGAGGCGAGTCCTCGATTGAGACGATGAATGCCATTCTCAAGGAGGATCCGCCGGAGATTTCCGCAGCGAACAAAAACATTTCGCCTGCGATGGAGCGGTTGATTCGGCGCTGCCTCGAGAAAGCGCCGGAAGAAAGGTTTCAGTCGGCCCGCGACCTCGCCTTCGCTCTGGACGCTTTGTCCGGAATCTCCTCCACTGCCGGAACGCCAGTGGGAACTACAAGTTCCCCGCGCAAGCTACGCCTGGCTCTTCTGTCATCGCTTGCGGCGCTCGCTGCCTTGGCGCTGGGATTACTTGCTGGCATTCGGCTGGTAGCGCCTCGACACCCCGCATTTCATCAGCTCATTTTTGGACGCGGCTTCATCGAGACTGCCCGCTTCACGCCCGACGGACAAAGCGTGATCTGCGGGGCGGCGTGGAACAACCAGCCTTTCGAGGTCTTCAGTACCCGCTTAGAAGGATTGGAGTCGCGCAGCCTCGGTCTGCCTTCCGGAAATGTTCTGGGCATCGCCTCCAACGGCCAGATGGCGCTTGGCTTGGGATGGCGCCACACTTTCAACTGGATGACCATGGGGACCTTGGAAGAAGTGTCGCTGAGCGGAGGCGCGCCGCGCGCGATCCTGGAGAAGGTCTGCGATGGGGATATCTCGCCCGATGGAGGACAATTTGCCGTCGTTCGATGCGTGGGCAGCGACCAGACTCTGGAGTTTCCCATCGGAAAGATTCTGTACCGCACCAACGGATACATCAGTCACGTGCGGATTTCCCCTCAAGGAGATGTCATCGCGTTTTGTGACCACCCCGTCCTCGGCGATGACCGCGGCTTTGTCGCTATGGTCGATCTCGGTGGAAAGCTCACGCGCCTGACGGAAGAATGGAGTTCGCTGCGCGGGTTGGCATGGCCGGCCTCAGGTCGGGAAGTGTGGTTTACCGCGAGCCAAAAGGAAGATGCGCAAATTCTGATGGCGGTGAGTCGTAAGGGAGCGCAGCGGGTCATCCTGTCTTCACCGTCCTATATGTGGTTGCAAGACATCAGTGCCGACGGCAAAGTGCTTCTCGGCGATTCGCAGGAAGGTGGCAGCGTCGCCATTCACCGCTTGGGTCCGGAGTCGGACAAGATCATTGATCTCGCCAGCGAAAGTACGATCGCTACGGGTATTTCAGAGGATGGTTCTCAGATCGCGGTGGATTATAGCGGCGCGGGTTCCGGTCCCAACTATGCGGTGTACCTGGTGAAAACGGATGGCTCGGCTCCCGTTCGCCTCGGAGACGGTTCGTCCATGGGAATATCGCCGGACGGCAAATGGATCGCCGCCTTCATGCCGTCTTCGGGTTTCGCGACGTCCACGTTTCGACTGCTTCCGACCGGGGCGGGAGAAGTTCGCAGTTTCGACCTCGGCTCGGTTCGGGCGCTCGACTACTACGGCAGTTGGACTCGCGACGGTTCAAGGTTCGCGTTTCTCGGCGCAGAACCAGGCAAGCAGGCGAGGACTTACTTGCTGGATACAAAAACCGGCAAAGCATCGGCGGTGACGCCCGAAGGAACAATGGACCCCATGATCTCGCCGGATGGGAAGGTCGTAGTCGCGCGTGACCAGGGCCAGGAGTTCCGGTTGTACCCTGTAGACGGCGGTGGGCCGCGAGCTTTGAAGGGACTCAAGGGAGGAGAATTTCCCATTCAATGGGAGACGACCGGCGCGATGCTATACGTTTGGGATCGCACTTTCCCCGCGCACATATTCCTCGTCGATTTGAAAAGCGGCGCGCGTCAACCCTGGACAACTCTCATTCCGCCCGACTCAGCCGGCGTGCTGTACGGCAACATTGTGATGACACCGGATGGAAAGACGTCGATCTACCGCTATCGGCGAGTTGGGACAATACTATTCCTGGCGGAAGGGTTGAAGTGACCCAACTCTCGGCAGTACTGCCGGCCATCGCGAATTGCAGGAGCATCTCTCTGCGGTCGTACGAAGTCCCACATCAAGCGGCAACAGTTTAACGCCACCGGCTCGCAAGTCACTTGCCCTCAAGGGCAATCACGATCTCCTGCAGTGTTTTGAGGTTGTCCACTTGGTCGAGCGAACTCAATTTCAAAGACCCAAGAACTCCGGCAAAAGTTGCCAGGCCAGACTTCTCTTTTGCCGCCTCTGCTCTCCGCAATCCTCGTTCGGCCGCTTGCATGTGTGCCAGCACTTTTTCCTGGATTGCTGGATCCTTGATGTCCTTGGGATTCCACACTCTCGCGACACTCTTCAACAATCCGCGATACATGCGTTTGCCCACCACTCTCTCCATCTGTTCTATCTCGCGGAGAAGAGCGCCGTTAACGCTCGAGTTGTAAGTCCGTTTGTTCTGGTCACCACTGCTGTTTCCTTCGCTTGTTCGTTCCAGCCCCTTCTGCTCACTTGCACACTGGGGTCGAAGGCCCTCCCGCCAACCTGTTGGCGTCGCCCATCCAGCTAGTTCTGGCACTGTCTTTGGCCGCTTGCGGTCGTCCAGGTCAACCCAGGCTCCGATGAAGTAATACAGATAGCGGCCGAGTCCAAAACAGCAGCAGGCCCTCTTGAAGGACTGAGCTTCCGCCGATGTTCCTGCATTGTCATCATCAGCCCACTCTTCTCCCGTAGCTGAATGTGAACCCAACCCGAAGATAGTCAATTCGCATGTGACCAGCACCTTCGCAGCAATCTTCTGATCTTTGGTTCGTTCGAAATTTGCGCTCGTGTGAATGGTGTATTTGCGCGTCCACCCTGCCGGAGTAAACAGTGCGTTGAGGCGATCGGTGTACGCTCGCTGGTCGGCGTACGGAACCACCTGGCCCCGTACGGGCTGCTGATTCTTCGTGGTGTTCGTAACTCGCCATTCGATCTGCGAAGGATCAAAAGGTACTTCCAAGGCTGCCACGATCTCTTTGATCCGTTCCGGTGGAACCTGGAACACTGCGGGCGTACTCAACACGGCAGGTGGCGAACCGGACATTGACGCTGCCGCATCGTGCGCGTGGCCATTTGGGGCACTCATAGTGGGGTCTCCTCAACTGTTGGTGTCTCTTCGTCCAACCGCTGGCCGTACATCCACCGTTGGGGCTTGATCTGCAATAGCCAATCTCCGGCCGTGGGAATGCGGCCCAGGTCTTCGCGGACATGCTGCTCTCCCAAATAGCGAACTGGAACTTGATTTCCGTCGCTATTCACAATGGCGACGCCAAACAGTTTCTCCGCCAGAAAAATGCCCTCCGCATGATGGCGTAGGGCTCTGTGACGGAAGTCTGCCAGGAATGCTTTCGACTCATCAAACCAGTTGTGGATCGGAAGGTAGTTCTCCGCTTTGCCGCCGAACTTCCTCGCGCTGCTCTGTGCATGTCTGAGAGGGTGGGCCATGACCTACACCTCGTATGTGGTGGTCGTGTAATCCTCGAACCGATCATTTCGTTCGACCGTCACCTTGCGAGCGGCCACATCAAAGACGACATCTCCAAACCCACCGCAATCGTTCTCGTATCCGAACGGTACGAGATCTTCGAACCGTACCTGTAGGCGCGAAGCATCGTACTTGATGGGCTCGTGCTCGCCCCACGCATACGATTCGCCGTCATAGCACTTCACTTCTTCCGTGGTTCCGTCGTCGCCGTAACCGTCGAAGTGGACTGCCACAAATGTGACTCCCGCTGCGGCTAGTGTGTCGCATTCCGCCAGGATTGCGGCCTTCGCCGCTGCTTGTCCTGGTTCCAGGGCTTGGTTATTGTTTTGCTGAGTGTTTTCCATCGTTTGATCCTTCCGATTGGGAGTATTTGGGCTGCCCAGTTTTGATCTGTTAGACGGGGTCCTTCCGTGAGTGCACCCGCACTACCGTGCAGTGCTCCACCACACCGGACGTTCTAGCGGGAGGTGTGGCCAGTGTCCGGGATCAATATGCAACGTTTTTTCAGTTTGGATGGTTCAGGGCAGGCAGGGAGGCGAGATCAGCAACTATCGCGATCGTTCTTCTTCGATCGCTTCAATTCACAACGAAGAACGGGAGTAGCGATTCGCTTGCGACTATTCAGTTTCCACGCGCACGTCGGCAAACTTCCGGAAGTCCTGATCAAAGGTCGAGACTGGTAACGTTCCTAGCCACTGCCGTGGCGGCGATCAGGTCGACAAAGTGGACCTTCGTTCCCTTGTAGCGGTTCAGAGCGTCCACGTGGACCGTCACCTAACTGATCTCGACGCCAGGGCTGCCGACTGTAAAAGCGATATCAGCGCGGACGCACAGCCTCAGCGGCGGCTTCGCGGATTTCAACGAAAGACATTCCTCTTCCCTTATTGCTGGCAAGCGCGCCCTTGAGTGACCGAATCCCTCGATGCACACGAATCGTAGCTCGGTCTTCCTCCACCTCGTATTGCAGTTTGTCACCCGGCTTGACTCGCAAACCCTTTCGGACTTTTTCAGGAATAGTCATTGACCCTTTCTGGCCACTGGAGAATGCAGCACCGTACGATCCATCTTGCCAAATCACTCTTTATGATTTTGCGCGTTTCGGATTCTGTTTCAGGTCCTTCAGGTCACTGCTCCGTCCTAAGGCCTGTTTGTTGGCCACTAGGTCATCCAAGGAAATGAAGTGCACCGGAACACCGAAGAAAGTGCTTGCGACCCTTTTTCCCCACGCATCAGGGAACTCGACGCCTGTGATTTCGGTCAAAACGTCAATCCTGACCGGCGCAATTCCGATCTGATAGACCACCTGCTTCTCGCTGAACGTCTCGGGAGTAATCCCGTCATGCTCGAGGGGTGCTCCAAACTTCTTGAGCGCTCCAACGACACGGGCGGAATTTTGCGATGAATTGTGTACCCAAACGTCAAGATCCTTCGTATAGCGCGGCTCTCCATACTTCATGACCGCGAAGCCGCCAACGATCAGATATTCAACCTTGAATTCGTTTAAGAGTTGTAGCAGTTCTTTGTAGTGTGGGTTTTCTGCCATGGCTGATTTCCTCAGCTAATTCCACCAATTCCCATGCAGCGGCAAAGATGGCCTCATCTCCCTGCTCCTGCCAAAACTCGACGTCGAACGAACGGTCCGGGAACCCGCGTTCCACCAGTCGTGTTTTCCATGCTGAATTCTGAGGAATACTCATTTCCCCTCTTCGAATGGGTCCTTAACATTATCAGGATATCAGGCTGAAGCGCCCGATTTTCGCCTGCTGTTGAGAAGGTAACCGGGGTTTCTTTCGGAGGCGGTCCCAGCACTTCGGATCGACACGTAATGCTTGGACCCCGCCGACACACGAGAGGCTCACGAATGCCCCATGATAGGAAATTGTTCCGTAGCGAAACAACCGCGCGAGCAGGGCAAGTGCATGATTGGCCAGCGTCGGATTGACGAACGGTTCTTGTCGGTCGAGAGCTTCCGCGGCACTACAGCTCGGAAGGCCATCTCCGTCAAGGTCAGCCTGGATGACTTCAGGAAAGAGTTCGGAAACGGTACGTAGCCGGAGCCTGTGCCGTCGGTTTCTTCGATTCAAGGGTTCACCCAGGATAAATTGACCGCTATCGGCGTTATTGCCTAAGTCCAGCCAATAGTCCACTTCACTCCAATCTTCCGCGCACTTCGCGATGGCGGCTCGCGCCAAACGAGTGTCGACGCACCCGATGACAATATCCACGCCGTCCAACCTTCGTTTAGTGTCGAGGCGCTCGGGAATGCCTTGCCAGTCCAGGCCCCAGAACAGGTTCAACCGGTTGGCGAGAACCACAGATTTATAGAGACCAATCTCAGATTGACTGAATGGCTGGCGCACGCAGTTTGTCGGAGAGATGACGTCTGGGTCGAGCAAGGTTACGTGGAGTCCTTCCGGGTGGCCGTATGCCAACAATGCCTGATGCAGGTAAGGAAGCCCAGCTGCGATTGCGCTTCCGTTCCCGCCGCAACCCACGACCAGCACGCGCACTTTATGCTTCAGCAGTTCCGGATGAATATGGTGTGTTTCCATGGCTTCATCCTTCACCTCTTCTCTCGACGAATTCCTGAAGTGTTTGCTTGCTGTCGGCCAGAAACTTCACAGGAAACTTGTGCTTCTTTCCTGCAAGGTTCGACCAGAGGCCAAGAAAGCCGCCGGGATGGTTGGTCAATCGGACTGCGCCACTGGGATGGGTGAATTCACTGGCGAAATACGCGTTTTCCCAGCCCGACAGGGAGCCGACGCTCTTCTCGTCCGGAACTCGCATACTGCCAAGACACACTTGACCGCCCGCATCGGTGTTCCAGTACGGCGCGTTTTTCAAGCGCGTAGTGGCTGTCGGCCGGCGGTCTTCTGCCAGGGCGCGCACGAACAGTTCCCGCCCATGGACCATGAACACCAAGGCAGGGTGAGCGAACATCTTGCCGTTCAGCTTTTTCGTTTCGTCGTTTCCATCACCGAAAAACATGAGCCGCGGTCGCGACCCGCTCCACCAAGCGATCAACTCTGGGGTTCTTGCCAGTACATGTTCAGGCAATACTTCAGCTTCCACGCTTGCGCCCAACCCTTTGGCGAGTGTCTCGAGAAACCCTGTCGTGACAGATTGCCCAGCACACAAGTAAGGCGACTCATTCGGCCTGCACTTCACCTCGTGCAAGGTGGCAAAGGCTCTGGTGCCGTCTTGGTACACGAGCACCGCTTGTTTCAGACTGAAGGTTCGGTTGTCTCCGATCCGCAGGTGAACGTTCATGAGGTTCCTCCCGGGTGATCACGCCGTCGTCATTGCCAGGCATCAGGTCAATGAGGCGGCTGGCCGCCGCAAGCGTCTCACATGCGACGGCAAGCGTCCGAAAGCCCTGTCGTACGCTGCGCGGCTGAGAAAGCTGGAGGGGAATGATCAGGTTGGGATGGGGCGTGGTCTCCATTGCAGTGTGGGCCTCGTCGTCAAAACACCCAACCACTGCGTCGCCGGATGAGAATGCCGCGAGCAGACACGGCAGTGCCGGATTCGAGTCCATGAGCTGCTCTCCCATGTCGTCAGTAAATTCCAGCCGTTTGGCTTGCCGCGAGATGGAACACAGTTCCAGCAAACTACTAATGAGCACCCGCACTTCCTTGTTCCGCACCCTCTGGTTCAGATCCTTCAAACCTCGGAGACTCAGAGATTGCTCTTTGAGACACTGCGGAGTACATCCTTCAATGTCCGGCACTTCGTACTGCTCGGGATTCTCTTCGCCCTCGTACCACTCGCGCAGCATGTCCACGCGCTCTTCTGCGTCGTGGTAGTCGTACACGCGTACCCATCGGTTGAGCGATCCCACGAAGTGCCTGAAGAATGTCGCGGCCAGACGCGGATGTACGCTGCCAAGTAGTTCAATAGTTGGGTTCAGAAGCACGAATGCCGCACTATCTGGATCGAGGATCAGGTAGAGCGTACCCTCTGGTCCTCGTTCATCCGAGTAGTCGACCAATCGGTCGCAGAGGGTGAGATCCAGATCGAAGCGGCGCCGGATTGACGCTCCGCCATGGTCGCGAATCCATCGCTGAAGAGTCAGGAATAAGTATTTGGCGGCATCGCTTCCGCTCTTTTCCCAGTCCTCCACGTCGGCGATACCGTACCTTACCAGGATTTCCGCCAGCGCGATTACCTCGCGGTCATCCGCCGAGAAACGCTGTTCAGTCGGAACCTTCTCCAGGGTGGGCAGTACAAGCCCGCATGGCGGGGCCATCAACTTGTTGGTGGCAGGGAGCCTCCAGGTGGTGCGAGGCGTTTCCCGGCGTGCCAGCGGGAGCATTGCTCGACCGCCCTCGCCAAGAGTGCTGAGGACATTTGCAGTTGCTGACATTGCAGGAACCTCCCGAGCACAGTTTGACTGCGCGAGTGGCGGTCCTGCGTCAGTCTCTTGAGCTCTCGCAGGATCTCTTGTCGTTCTCTATTGAGGCGAACTCTTTCTCTGCTACGCTTTGGTTTCATATTTCAGACTGATCGAGAGCACGGACAACAAATTGCCGTCTTGTTTCGATCTGGGAATCGGCTATGAAGCGAATTCTTCTTTCATGGAGCAGCGGCAAAGATAGTGCATGGAGTTTGCATGTTCTCCGCCAGCAACGCGCGTATGAGATCGCCGGACTGCTGACCACGTTCAATGCAGCCGCGGATCGTGTGGCGATGCATGCGGTGCGTCGCGAACTGGTCGAACGGCAAGCCGTGGCGGCCGGTTTGCCGCTTTGGAATGTCCCTTTGCCTTGGCCTTGTTCGAAAGAGCAGTACGAGTTGCTTATGGCTGAAACATTCGCCAAAGCAGTCGCCGCCGGAATCGAAGGGATCGCATTTGGCGACCTGTTTCTCGAAGACGTGCGCGCGTACCGGGAAACACAAATGAGAGACACCGGCCTGCAGCCGATATTTCCGTTGTGGGGGCAACCCACTCAGGACTTGGCAAAGCAGATGATCGCCTCGGGCATGCGGGCGAAGCTGACTTGTGTTGACACGGAGAAACTTGACGCTTCGTTTGCCGGACGCGAGTTTGATGAGAGCCTGCTGGCCGCACTGCCTGATGGAGTCGACCCGTGCGGTGAGAGAGGCGAGTTTCACTCGTTTGTCTATGCGGGCCCAATGCTGAATGCCGAAATCCCGGTATCAGTCGGCGAGAGCGTGGTACGCGATCAATTTGTGTTTGCCGATCTAAATCCCGCCACGATTGGAGCTACCCCTTTGTCCCAATAGCTCTCACAAAGCTGTACTGCAGTTGCTCTCCGGAGGCTTCTGGTCCCATGATTGCGGCCGTAGCAAGTTCGGGATATTGATGGCTGTAGATGGTTTTTACTTCTTCCGGCGTCATCCTCGGATCCGGGTCTGGAAGTTTCACGCCGTTGTACGTAAAGCTGCGACATAGCACTTTTGCCTCGATCATGATGTGGCTTTTCCCCCTTCCTGTCCGGCCTCTGGCGTCGTTGGTTCGGCGTCTTGCTGCGCAGCGAACAGACTCGGTGTCGTATCGGTTGCGGGCACCGCCGGCCCAGGCGATTCGTCCTTCTTCGCGACCGCCGGATCAGGCTTCGAGGTCTGTAGCGTTGTCTTCACCTTCTGGCGTGCCGCCTTGGCAGCCGCCTCCATTTCCGCCTTGGCTTCGGCCAAAGTGCTGCCGAGCGCGAGGTGTGAGTCGACATAGCCGGCAAGATGTCTGCCTAATTCTGAATCCAACTCCTCGGCTGACCCAGTAAGGCTCAAGGGAGTCGTGAGTGCGTGGTCCTCGCCTTCTTTCACTTTTGTGGGGATCACGTTTACCTTCACTCTTTCGTCGACTCTCGCGACTGTGATCAGCAGCGTCCGTTCTTTGAGCAATGGCATGAGTTCCACAAACACGGTTTCTTTCCTCCTTGGTTTTCTGTCGGTGTGAAGCTGTGAAATTCGAGGACTGTCCAGAAAGCGCCGGGACGGGCACTCAACCGCGGGGATGGGGGTGAGTAGAGGGCCGCGTGTGCCCGTCCCTGTCTGTGGCTCTACCAAGGGTAGAGGTTTCCACAGATTTCTTCGGTCTTAGAAGGGAGTGTCGTCGGCAGCTAGTGCGGGAGCGGGCTCCGGACTAGATTGCCCGCTGCTCATTTCTTCTCTGCCTTCTTGCCCGTTGTCCCGCGAGCCGAGCAGGACTACGTCCCGGGCGACAATCTGTGTCCGGTATTTCTTTTCGCCGCTCTGCCGGTCTTCCCAACTCGATGTCTGCAGTTTGCCTTCGATGTAGAGCTTCGAGCCTTTGCGCACGTACTCGCCCACAATCTCTGCCAGACGCTGCCAGACGACAACGCTGTGCCATTCTGTCCTGTCTTGCCACTGATCGTTCTTGTCTTTGAAGCGTTCGTTCGTGGCGATGCTCACTTTCGCGACAGGAACTCCACTGGCCGTGTACTTGACCTCAGGATCCTGACCTACGTTTCCCACCAAGATTACCTTGTTGACGCTTTTTGCCATGTCACACACCCAGTTCCTTCGATTTATGAGCACCCGCTGGTGCTGCCACACTCCATGCAGCGATAGCAGGAGCCGTTTCTCACCATCAGCGACCCGCAGATCACACACACGGGGGCATCTCCCAACCCGACAACCTGCCCAAGTGCTTTGACCACGCTGCCTGTCTCACCCTGCGATTGGCTTGGACTCTGGGGCTCAAACAGGATTCCTTGTTCGCCTTTCAGGAAGCGCAATTCGATCCAGCGGAAGAGGTAATCCATAAGCGACTTGGCGTAGCCAATTTTCGGATTGCCCGACCATCCGCTGGGCTCAAACCGTGTATGGCTGAACTTGTCACACAGGACCTTCAACGGTACGCCATACTGCAGAGCCAGCGACACCGCGGTTGCGAACGAATCCATGAGCCCGGACACGACCGAGCCTTCCTTGGACATCCGGATGAACATTTCACCAGGGACACCATCCTCGTACAGACCAACTGTGATGTAGCCTTCCTGCCCGCCCACAGAGAAGTGATGGGTCAAGCTGTGACGCTCGTCCGGCAAACGTCGCCTCACTGCCGCGAGGCACTCCACGCCCACAGCAGGCGTGCCGGTTGGGACTCCTGATCCATTGCTCCCCGATTCGTTCGTCGCTTTCAGGGAATGCTCTTCGCCATGCTCGACGATCACTATTTCCTTTGCTGCCATCACGAACCTCGTTGGCGGGCCGCAAGGTTCGCGGCCCGCATAGATGCAAAGCGTCACTTCATGTCCTCGGTCTTTTCAAACAGCACTGCAACCTGATCTTGGTAAACCGGTTTCCAGTCCCGTCTTTCCCGCAAGACGCTTACGAGAGCCGAATCAACAGGAAGAAGGGCCGCGTTCACTCCGTATCGTGCCAGGATGTTGTTCCAGTCAGGAGCCCCTTCCCACGCGCGCAATCCGTCTTCCACGAATGCAGGGCCATAGAAATCTGTCCGGCCGTCATTGAAGACGCTGATCGACGGCCAAGTGCTGTAGATCAAATATCCGCCCCACTGCCAGCTCGAGTACAAACGAATCGTGCGGCTGCGGTTTAACTGTGGAAGGACCCTCGCCGCGTCGACGGGAAATCGCTTGCGGTCGAATTCTGGGCGCAACGCTTTTATGCGGCCGGGATGGTTAAGCAAGAAGGCCAGCACCAGCACAGCGAAGCACGGCAATAGATGCCAATGCCTTCGCTGATCGCTGTTCGCGATTCTTCGTAGCCCTGCCTCCAGCTCTTCGAGGATCCGAGCGAGCTTGCCCATCCATTGCGTCGGCCACAGTGAACTTGCGCGGTCCAACCACTCGCGCATCGCCAAGCCGATACTCGGCGCTGTTACCACGGCGAAGATCGGAATGTTTCGTGCCGAGAACAATGCTAAGTGTGACCAGCTCAGGAGCAGTAGCACATGGACCCATCTTCCCGTGTCCAAGTGCCAGACTGCCGCCGCGATGGCCAGCACCAGCAGCGTCTCGAAATACGCAGCAGTAAACGAATGAAAGTTGATGGATTGAAATTCACTGATGCGCTGCAAATAGAACGACGCCCCGAGATATTGGGCGACGTGGACATGCAAACGATACCCGTAAGGGTTGAATAGGCTCGCGACCGCGCAGGCAACTGCAGTCAGGAAATATTTTCGTGCTCGAAACCACGCATTCTCTCTGGCGCCTTTGACGATTTGTTCGACAGCGACTCCTACGCCATAAGTAACCAGAAGAACGATGCCGACGAAGAACCCACCGTGCAGATTCACCCAAAGTATCGTGAGTGGGGGCAGCGCCAGCAGCAGCCGAGACCCCTTGTTCCTCTCCACCCGGTTGAGCACCAAGCAAAATGCCGCCGTCAGGAGCGGGGTTACGAGATGTGGGCGCGCGAGCCAGTGAATAGTGCTCGCGGCCATTGCCAACGAAGTCAGAACAATCGCAACCAAGCGCTGGCCAGATTCCGTAGCTGTGTTTTTGTATACGCAGACCGACGTTGCGCCGAGAAGCAGCACGCCGACTAGAACGATTCCAGCTAAGCCTCCGTTGCAGTGCACTGCGGCCATGAAGACATCCGAGAGCCACTCCCAGGCAAACCAAGATTGGCCAGCGCGGGTGAATGAGAAGATGTCGGCAGTCGGAACACGGCCGTTTTCAAGAATCCATTCGCCGGTGCGGATATGCCAGCCAGTATCGGAATCGGTGAGTAGCCACCCTACGCCTGTTGTGCACCAGAAGAGCACGAGAATCGGTATCAAGAAGGCCAGATCTGACAGAGATGGCAGGAACGAACTACGCAATTGGAGTGGCGGCGTAGGGTCTACGAGTGACTTTGGGTGTCCCTCTGTCTTTGCTTCAAACGCAGGTCGATTCTCATGAACTTGCACAGGCAGGCACTCCATCACCACTCAACGGTGCACAGGTCTGCTAGTTAATGGCGCGCGATGTCTTCAACCTCACGTGAGCGGAACTCGGTTAGGGCATCGCGTGCGGCCGGATGATTTTTGCGCGGAGGGCATAGGTCCGGTTCAATTCGCTCTCGCGCCAGCCGTCGATTGAACACGTAAATCAGCAGTGGCGTGCCGGTGGCCGCCGCAAGAAACGCCCCGCCTGGGTTGAGGTGCAGACCGCCGCCGATCACAACGAACAAGAAGAGAAACAGACAGACTATCAGGGAATACTGTTTGATCTTCGTTCGCATCGTCAGCCTCCAACCCGGCCCGGTGCCGTGACCCCGTACACGGATCTCATCTCGCTGGCCTAGCTCGCTAACGCTTGCGTGGTCACGGCAGTCTCACCGCTGGGACCACTCTGCTGTGTTGAATCACTCACCCTCGTTTCGCCAATGGCACGGCGAGGCTTCCGCAGATAGTGCGCGTGAGAACAGCCCACGCAGTTGACGCCTTTTGTCGTTGCGCGAACCACCGGCAAGAACTTCTCAGGAATCGCGATCGGTTCGCCGGCTAGGGAATAGAATGTCGGCACCACGTTGCCAGCCTGCGCTTTGTCCTTGCCGCACAGATCCAGTTCCACACGACCGTGAATGCCACGGAAGAGGATCGCGGTTTCGAGTTGCGGACGGCGTCCGTCCTCTGTTGCAGTGAGTGAATGGCGTGTGATCAGCATTTCATACGTTCGGCCTTTCCGCAGCATGTCCACCCGAACTACGGCTGGAGAGATGACAACCGCGTGCAAGCCATTCACTCCGATCGCCTCTACCGGATGCAGGTAGTCCAGTGGTTGGCCGTCGTCGCTAGCAAAAGTCACATACCGGCCCACATTACCCGCGGAACCGCCAGACTCCAGGCCACGCACTACGTACCGTTGCGCTAATTGCTGGTGTTCGATGCTCACCAGGGAGTGCGCAAAGATCCCTCGATCCTTCAGAACCCTCACCGCTCGTCGCGGCAGCGGCAACCCTGCAATGCCCGTGAACATTTGCCTGCTCATGTAGGTCACCTCCTTATCTTTAGTTATGCGCTTTGCTGGATACGAATCGGGTGCCCAAGAGCCGCACGAATCATTTCTTTCGTGCAGCCCGCCCAGCACTGATAGAACCGCGGATCTGAGGCCAGGACCGCCAGGTTGTCGCCACTGCGGTCGTGCCCCGTCTGCGCACACGATGGACATCGGGCCATGTGGTTCTTCCCCACGATTCTTGTCTTGCCTACGTGGTCGAGTATGCAAAACACCTTCCGGTTTCCTCCAGTTCGCAGTTTTCCAATGGGCTTCCCGTCGCCTTGCGACTTTGCGATCTCTGCCGGGAGTTCCTTGCCCGCGGTGAACTGGTCCAACTCTTCTTCCGTAACCCTGCGTAGCCGCTTCAGGAAGTCCATCTGCGTTTCCAGCGTGTAGTCAGCGCCATAGAACCAGAAGCGTCGGTTCGCGCCGCGGTGAATTCCCAACGGACCTCGGATAGCATTGCCGAATGCCCCCTTCGCGATCGCATCGTGTTTTGGGAACACCTCAATTCCCTCAGCCAAACCAGACCCCTTTACCGGCACTCCCAGTCTCCCGGCCAGGTCGTAGATGTAGATCCGGCACTTCTTGGCTAGTAGTGGCGCTGCCAAGAAGATCCACAGATGCCCGCCCCGTCTGCTCATTTCCAGCGCAGAGTCCACCCTGTCCTGCGTGAGGTAATACTGCAGCTTCACCAAGTCCTCCATCGCATTCTTGTAGTCAGCATCGATAGCGACCCACTTGCACTGTTGGTTGGACGGGTTGATAGCGTACAGACCAATCGTGATCTTGCCTTCCAGGTGGTCCCAGACTGTCTTTTCCGTCAGATGAACGGGCGCACTGGAACCGCGTTCCTTCGGGCGGTAGTAATAATGACGGCCGCTCTCCGGATCGGGCCGCGTGGATTGGACCGTGTAGGCCCGGCGATTTACGAACAGCCGGACATAGTCCTTTGTCAGCGCTGGAGTTGCTCTCACTCGTCGCTCCACGGTCATTTCCTCCTTCCAGCCGACTCCAGCAGCCGGCGTGTTGTGTGGTAAATATGCCAGGACTCGATTTCTGTCAAACGGCCTCAACAAGTGCCCTGAATACTGCACTTGTTCGCGCCGACCGTTTCGGCTGGCTCTCCAGGCCGCAACAACCATCCGAGGCCGGCCCTCAGCAAGCCGGGGCGTTCGACCAGGCTGAGGAAGTCGTAGTCGCGCACAAGCGCCTCAAATTCACCTATGCTGTAGCCGCCGTACTTCTCGTCCTCGAAGTCGACCCAGAGCCAAGTCCCGCTCTTCCGATCCAAGACGTAAAACGCCCCGGACTGTGGGTCCCCGGTAACGATGACAAACACCAGAACTGCTGCTGGAAACTCCACCCAGCGAACCGCTTGTGCCTCATCGGTTGCTTTGATGAGGGTAATGACCGCCTCTTCCACGGGGCAGGTCGGTTTCACTCTGAGAATTGGTTCCGCTTTCATGTGACCGAACATAACTGTGCTTCCTTTCTGGAGCGCTTTTCGCTCCTTTGATTCAAGCCCCAGCGAGCCCGAGAGCCGCGTATGTTTCGGCCAAACGGGTTGATCAATCAACTTTGGCTGGTATTGGTGGGCATGTGGGGAGAGTTCTCTGCCCGCGACAGTCAGAACAGTAGCGCCGACGTTTGCGAGAGTGCCACAATGTCTCGCAACCATGGACAAGTTCCCCGAATTCATGAAACATCCGGCAAACAGGATTGCGACGTCAAACCAAGCGACTTCCGGCGTTGAGGGTTACGTCTTCGACGGAGCAGGTGGGAGCCAGATGGCGTTTTGGACCTGCCGTGAAACTGCGGCATCGGCGACGCACGCCCACGATTACGACGAATACACCATCGTCGTGCAGGCCGCTATACCCTAATCATCAATGAAGAGCGGATTCCGGTGAAGGCCGCGGAGGAATATCTCATTCCGCGCGGTGTGCCGCACGGCGGCGAGGTCCTTGCTGGGACCAGAACGATCCACGCATTCGGCGGCCACCGGGCCGACCGGGCTCAGGAGTCCTAAGGCGCAACTGTCAACTCCGGGAGGGTGGTCGACTCTTCCATAACCGGATTGGGGAAGAGTTGCTCGTTAATCAGAACTTGAAAAGACAATCTTCGAGTCTTCGGTCGAACTGGTCAGGTCTGCAGGGTGGTAGCCTTTGGTTGCACAGGGGATTTCCTCAGGCTGGAGACGAAATCTGATGCAAAAATTAATTGTGTTCGGTACTTACCATAACGTGCAGGGATTAAAGAATTTCGGGGGGAGTCTAGCCGACCCGGATTACAAGCCCATCCTTGAATACTTAAAGCAGAAGCATGGTGTCGACTTCATTTTTGAAGAAGCAACTGGACATGGTCCTTCTGTTGCCTCAGACATGGCAGCCGGCGGATATCTTGACATTGATTCCGAAACTACCGACGAGGCCCTATCACACTTTCCAGAAGACAGTCATACCCTTGTCTTAGAAATTCTGGACGAATTTAGGGTGCAAGAGATTCCTACGAATTTGGGATTCAGAGTGCAGGAGTGGAGAGAGTCTACTTGGGTCACGGAAATAAAAGCTCAACAATTTAAGACCGGCCTTGTGATTTGCGGAGTGGTGCATACGCTCAGCATAGCCTTCCGGCTGAAAGCGGAAGGATTCGATGTAGAGGCTTATTGCTATGAGCCAATAAAAATATGGGCCACAATAAAAAGGGCCCTTGACACCTAAGTGTGAGGCAGCGGCCAAAATGAACACGCGGGCATCCTGCTAAGTCCGTACTCGGCAAACCGGAAACAATCTTCAACATCCAGATTGCCCGTAATACACCAAGCAGGTTGGCAGATCTGAGTCGGATCGTTAGACACTAGGCGACAAAGAAAGGACGGGCTTGCCAAACGGACGGCGTCCCTGCAAGTTTGAAGGACTTGCATTGGTGCCGCTCGTCCGGGAGCTAACGTGCGCTGCAGCCGCGACTGCTCATGATCGCACCGGGGCCATCGGCTCCAGGCCGTCCTATTGCGTAGAAGCCGTATTGCCCTCCGCTTCGTACAAGGCCCCTCTCGCTGTGCGCACGCTACATATCTGATTCATCTTCTTCCAGAGATTTGATCGTAGTAGGGAGCTGGTGGGTTCAGAGATGAGCTTCAGGTAGTCATTCAGACTGCCTTGTAGCCCGGCGTGAAACCGTTCTACATCAACGATGTATCCTTGGCCGTCTGCAACTTTTTGTAGCAACGCTGGCTGCCTTCGCCGGATTAGCCACATCCTCTTTGCCTCTGCCTGGTGTAGGAGGCCGCAGCGGATGTCCTGATAAAACGCCTTGCTGGCCTCAGTATCGAAGTCTGGTTGAAATCGTATTCCTTCGAGGAACCGCTTGACCATCTCCTCAGATCGCCCGTGCCCGTTCGTGACCCCATCCATAAATTGCTGGATGGTTTCGGCTAAGAGGCAATCGATTGCCAAAACGACGAACCCGGAATGCTTGGCCTTCAGGCAATTGCTCGCAAACCGGAGGAACCGACCGTCTAGTCTGTCTCTGATTAGGTCCGCCGCCTTCGACCAATCTTTCGGGTTACTCGAATCCAAGGCTTGCCAATCGAGGGACGTGTATCGGGGAGAAATCCATAGAGCGTTCATGCAGTAATCGACCTGTTGTGATCTCGGCGTCTTATCCCGATCACCATAACACCATTTGATATCGCAGTGCATCGAGGGCTACTAAGTCCGGCCGACGATCCAGGATACATCCACACAAACGCCCGTTTCGTTTATCAATGACGGTCCTGTGGGCAGATGGTCAGCAATGCAGAAGTTAACGCCACGGGAGCCACAAACGCGGCGTGTGTCAAATCGCTCCATCCGCGACGTATAGTCAACCGACAAGTCATTATTTCTGAAGGAATAGGGCGTGCCGCCACACCTCAAACACACGCCAACGACACGACAATCACACCGCAATGTTCTCCCAGAGGGCACCTGTCTTTGGGACTACCTGCCCGCGAGTGAGGACAGAAGCGAGCGTGATGGAGACGGGGGACCCGTTCCTCCTCACTGGCAGTGCCAAAGTTAGCTGAAGAAAATCCTTGAGCAGACCAAAGTGAACCGCGCGCCTACATTCCGACAGCTTGTCGGCAACGAACCAAAGGAGGTCGTAGTTCGGCATCAGGTACAGAAAGTGCGCGATTGATGTTTCTTGCTCAATCCGCTGCAGGACGCTCAAGTACTGGCGTGCCGCTTTCGGTGTTCGTTCGTACTCCAACGCAAACTTGCAATCTTGGCCGGCAAGACGGACTACCACAACCGCATCGTAATACTTCCAATACCCGGCCGTGGTCAGGTCATTTCGGGAGCGGATCTCCGTTTCGGGTGTCCAGCAAACCAACGTGCCGGTGCGCTTCAATGCCAAATGAATTTCGTTCAAGTCGAGGGAGTGGTGAAGGCGGTCTTGTCCATCGCTGGATTTGAGATGGTCGAGTGGCCGCGCATAGCATTCTCCTGTGCCGGCCATTTCTGATGCCGCCGCCTCCGAGACAGAGTAGACAGCTTCGCGGTTGATGAACGGCAGTTCGTGCCGAATGAGCAGGCCGTGCTTGACCAACCGTAGTACACGGTTGTTGAAAGCGTTGCGCGACGACGCGTAGTGATCCAGTCTCATGAACTGAAACAGTTGGCTGTGCGTGATGAAGCCCGAATGCAGCACTTGGCACAGGAGTGGATAGTCGTGTGTGGTGCTTAACGCGATTGAACCTTTCCAATACCGCACAGTCTGACCCCATCACTCTCTGCAGCTAAGCACAAGTCGCGCCATCCAAGGTTGCTGCTCTGAAGGTTCGAGCACGAATCGACCGAGCTGACTTCTAATCCAGCTGTACGCCCGCATCAGCAACATACCTTCCTGCTGTTGAGCGCACTCGCTGAACGAGAGAAGCCAGGTGTCTGGCGATCTCCACTCCGCCGTTCCCACGACCAGCGTACCAGTCAGTTCCGGCCGTACGACCACAAGGAAGCAGTCGGGACGTTCACCGACCGTCACCACGCGCTTGAAAAGCAGTTTGTTGTATCCCATCCACACGGACGGTTCCGCGCACTCGAATACACGATTGATCATCCGAGTGGGGAAGTTTGGATTGAACCCGCCGACCGCATCGAATCGCGCATAGCCACAAATCTGAGGCCGCTGTCGTACGTTGCCATCTACCACAACGCCCGTGGTGTTGTAATAGACCGCCCGAGCATAACGGTGAGCATCGTCCAGGTCCTTTCCGAACCTGTGCCGCCACACTCTGCCGAAACCCGTCACCGCCACCAGCATACTTTTACGCGCCCTTCAGTTTTCGGTTGGTGTGACGCTCGGCGTACAACTGCTCTTGCAGGTTGTTGATATGAGTCACCAACTTGGGATCCGTGTCGCGCAGATCAGATGGTTGTTTGGCGCTGCTTGTTGTGCTGGCCTTGCTCGTCAACGCGTCCAGGCGAACCGACATTTCAGCTAGTATCTCTGACTTCTTTTGCAGGTCTTCCCGCGCAGTGTCCCTCTCTCTCGATGCCATGTCTCGCTCACCGGCAACGCGCACCAACTCGTTTCTCAACTGTTCGATCTCGGAGTCGGCTCCTGACACGGCTTCGCCATGTTCCGCAGCCTCGATCGCGCGGTTGCAGCGCTCGATATGGGTGTTGTACCTCTCGATGGCTTCTTGGGCGACTCGCCGCGAGTAGTCGTCCTGGTTATAGATGTCTGCCATCATCTCGGCAGTGATCCACATTTCCCGCCGGTGGTCGATCCACAGTTTCGTGCAAACTGCTGTCATCAGTAGTAGCCCAATGGTCGTGCACAGGCTGTATTGGAAGTACAGGTTCTTAGCCCGAGCGTCGATGAAGGCCCGGCGCTGTTGCTCGATCCAACTGCCGTAGTCGAGGTCATCCGGATTGAATTGCTTCAGCATGAACTCGTACCACGTCCCTTGTCGTTGGTATGGAGCGGGCGCGGTGTGTGTTGGTGGCTTTGGTTGCGAGGGCGTCTGTGCCTTCACCGTCCATTGTGAGTTTGCTGGGCAAACGGCAATCACCCCGAGCAACAAAATGCCGACGTGTGTCAGCCTCCTGCTCATAACCAACCTCCCGAACTGCGGCGCCCCGCCCGCCCGACGGCCGCCAGTTCCGGCGTCTTGAATCTCAAGTTTGCTCCGCCTGATTCCTCGCGGGACTGGCGCAAGGTTGGATAGAGCTGCGGTTTGAACCTCGGCACAGTGACGTCCTCTGGCGCCCGCACGTGCAGCAAGCTGTGCAGGGTGCCCCGCGCGTCGTCGGTCATCAGGATTTCCATTTGTGCCTTGGGAAGGTTCTTGATGTGCTCGTCCAAGGCCCGCGTCTCCGTGTCCTCCCGTTCGACTGCACCGCCCGTCTGCTCGTACTTCTCATAGCCAAACAATCTCCACCGTTGCATCGACACGCTGCGCCGCATGACCCGGTGTTCGGACGAAGCACGCAGGAAATAGCGCGTGGTTTCTTCGTCTCGTGTCCGCAAGGTCATCGTTGTGTTCGGGGCCGATGAGACATCCTCCTTGAATCCTCTATCGACTTGCATTAGTTGCGGCAGGCTTTGCATGGAGAACAGGAAGGCCGTGTTCGTTCCACGCGCGGTCTGCAGGATTTGAGCAAAGTTGCGATATCCGAACGGCGCAAACTCGTCCAGTACCACGCTCAACATTGGCCGGTTGGTGCGCAGTCTTTGCTCCTCGCTCTCGTACCTCTTCCCTATGACCAGTTGCAGGTTTTGCAGGAGCATCTTCCCCAGTGACTTCATGGGCTCGGGGTTCTTGTTGATGTTCAGGGATACAACCAGGATGAGTTCTTGATCGATCACATCGTCTAGGGACAGTAGCTGCTCGTAGGGCCCGGTCAGAACACTGAGCTGATCGTCGAGAAAGGTCATGCATTCGTTGAGGAGCCCCTGAATTTTCTGCACACGCTCCCGGTCAGTGAGTGACGTGCAGAGGTTCCTGACGGACATCTCGAAGTTGAGACGTCTCTGTGTGGGAAGCGACGAGTCCACGGCAATGCGCTTGCGTGCCTTCTCGACCTGCTCTTTCATGACCCGCTCGTCCATTGCCATGACGAGTACGTCGTAGAAGTTGAACTTCAGCCCTGTGTAGAAGAGCACCCGCACGATGTCCGCCAGGTAGTTCAATTGGTGTTTGGCGAAGAACTCCTTACGCAGATTGAATGAGCCAAAGATCATGCTGACAATCGGCATGTACTCGTCATCGGCGCACTGGAACGGGTTGTAACGAACGGAGAGATCCGGGCGCGCGGGGTTCAGCAGCCTCAGCTGATGCAGCCGGCCGGCCCGGTGCACGTGCGGCAGCAGGTCATGGAAGAATTCAAGGTCGCCTTTACCGTCGAAGATAACCATCGGCAGCCGGTGCGGCTCGTCCGGGGCGCCAACAACGCGTGCGAGATCTTGCGAGATGATGTTCCGCAATAGCGTTGTCTTGCCAGTGCCGGTCATGCCCAGCACGATCGCTTGCATAACGCGCACGCGGTCGGGCCAGTGCCAGGGCTGACCGTGAATGTCGTAACCCAGAACAACTGCATTCTGTCGCCAAGCTTCTTTGACGATTCGTTCGTCACGTTTTCGGGATATGAGAACAGGAGGATGGGGCCATTGCTTTTCAGGCCGGGAACGTCGCGTAACCCACAGAATCGTCCCTCCGACGACGGCAAGAGCAACAATAATAAGGTAGGTGGCCAGCTCTGCCAGTTGGCGGCTTGTGAGATAGTATCGCTCGCGTGCGATGTACCACGCAAACCAACACGCCGACACGAGAACCGTGGACACTAAGATTTCAGCACTTTCCAGGAGAGGGGGATGGTGGTGACGGTCCGCGTATGAATCCCGAGTCATCACGCGACCGCCGCGCGCCCAAGGAAGAGCGCGAGTCCTTGCATTACGACCAGGGCCATTGCCCAACGCCACAAACGCAGGAACGCCCGCCGATTTTGGAGGAACTCATTGTCTGTCCAGCTCCTTGGCGGAATGAACATAGCAGTTACGCGGTAAATGAGCAGGAGCAACGCTCCCAGCAACCAGCCCTGCGGTAGGGCGAGGCCCGTCCACTCACCCACGAAGTTGAGTGAACTGTCCGGCATGGCGTACAGGTGTGGATGTCCGCACATCCAGTACACACATGCGCCTTCCAACGTGACGGCCAGCATCATCGCAAAGAAGAAAACGAAAGATTCAAGTCTACGCAGCAAAGCCCAATCTCCTGCCTATGCTTTAGGTCCAAAGTTGAAGTAGACAACGGCTCCGAGAGCTGCCGACGAAACGAGGCCGGAGAGCACAAACCATCGCTGCGGTCTCCGGACCGAATTCGGATCGAAAGGGCTTAGCGGCTCCAGGAGGTACTGCGCTACGGTCTTATGCAGCCCGAGGTCGGACCGTTTCCGCAGGGCATCCCGCAGAATCAAGCAAACCTCCTTGGCTGTAATCTGCTCCGCCATGGTCTAACGCACCAGAAAGGCCGCGATTTGCTCCTGGTCGTCGTTTGCAAACTGAAAACGCAATACTGTGGGCTCTGTCGCAGGGGGCAGCGGCACTGCTACTACGCCAAGTGATTCCTCGCCCGGCGCAAGATGGGAAGATTGCACATGGCTTTCGAGCACAGGCAATCGAGACTCCAGCGTGATAGTGAGGCGGTCCGCTTCCCGATCGCCTAGTTGCGAATACACCAGACCGTAGAGGGATTGTGGGTAATGTGCGCCCTTTAGCACATACACTCGAGGCGTGGTGACGTCGTATGCGTGATTGCCACGATTTCGCACGGCATATCGGACCAACGACCGACCGTTCTCCTCATATATGTCGCGAATGACAATCTCGACCGGTTTCTTGGTGGGCTTGGTTGACTCTTGCCGAACCGGCTTCGCCGCCAACAGCACGTCGATAGGTGAGGGTTGTGGCGGCGTGACGCTAGTTGGCTTGGGCGCAACTGTCTGAACGGGAACCTGATCAACCGCAAAGTCCATCGAGGTCACGGCCCCAGCCGGCTCAAGCTCATAGTTCAACCGTTGGGATGCCGTCCAAATGAATAGATTTGTGGAGGCATCGGCCTCGGTTGGCTGGAGAAAGACCTTGTTCTCCCGCCACTCTACCTTGAAGGATTGACTGCCCGTCGCGACCTGAATGACCGGCTCGCGGAGTTCGATCACGGTCAGATGGTTGAGGGCCGTCTTAAGGTGAACGATTTGACTGCCGTCATTCGTTTCGCGCTCAATCTTCTGTCCGAGTAGCGGTATGGTTGCCGTGACTAGCACCGCAATAATAAGGATGGCAAAGAGCCGTTTCATGGGGTTCCTCCTGACGATGTCTCGTTTGCCCTTCTCGTACCCGATCACAATTGGTTGTGACCCAGGAGGTTTCGAGGCGAAACCTCCTGGACCGTTGTGTTAGTTGGGTGATCCCGGCAGCGCGACTCTCCCCTTCGGGACTTCGGGGCGCCGCTGGGTTCCGGGAAATGTGACAATTCCGTCCTGTACCTCGCTCCGGGCGGGCTGGATGGGAAACGGACGGACTCGCTCAGTCACAATGGGCGAGCCCTGTGCATCCCGCTCACGGAAGACCTCACCTTTCCTGGTCACTTGGGCCAGAAAGATCAGGCGTTCGTGCACTTGACCATCGCCGTTGGTGAAACGGCTGACCAGGAAGATTCGCCCTTCACGGTCGATTTCCACTTCGCCGTCGCGGAGAGTGGAAATCTCCACGCTTACAGGACGGCCTCCGGTTCGTGTGGCTATTTGGTCTACGACTTCCTGCGGGAACGCGTAGAACACAATCGACCCCGTTCCGGGAACAAACTCGTGTTCCGGGTCTGGCCGTCTGTCTCGACACACGATTGCGTGCAAGGCAGATAGATAAGCCAGCCGCGTTCCATTCTTGCCTTGGGCCCAGATTCGTACTTGGTCAATCAAGGCCCTCAGCTCTTCTTTTGAGCGTTGCTCATAAGCCAAGTAGGCGGCAGAAGCCTGGTTGCGCCGGAACAACAGTTCTTTCCGAGCCTCGGCATCATCTTTCTTTGCTTCGACTGCGGCATTCGCTTTTTCCAGCTCGTTCCAGAGTTCCCTCCGCCGGCTCAGGATCTGAGTCACCACGTTGGCGTAATACTTGTTAACCGTGGAGCACTCCGCGAAGATTTCCGGAGTGAACTCTCCACCTCCAATGAGCCCGCGGAAGTCGCTGAGAGGCGCTACCGCGGCGTCTGAGAAATACCGGCCAAGCTCTTTTCGCAGAAAGTTGTACAGCTTCCCGATCTTGTCGCGCTCTGTGACGGGCAAATGCTCGTCCATGTCCGCGATGCGCTGCTTCTGCTTGAGCTTAAGCCAAGGTGCTTTGCTTACTTCATTTCGGATGTTCCGAATGACCTCTTGGTCGGGCTGGGTGCCATGCTTCAGCTGGTCGAGCGCGTTCTGAAGTTGGTCCACCAGTTGCCGCGCCAAATCGGCTCTTCCGTTTGCCAAGCATGACGTCTTCAAATCGGTAATCGAGCCGATCTGATTCCCTCGCGCCTGCATCGCAACCTGTGGGAGGTTCCACCAGGGACTCGGCGGCTTCGGAGCTTTGTTCTTTTGGGCCGCGTGCTGTTCCTGGTACATGATCCGGTCTTGGACAAATCGCGGAAACTTGTCTTCTTCGACCACGCATACCTGGTCAAAGTCGAAGTCGCCGCCGTTGCGTGCAGCTGCTTCTGAATGTAACGCCAATGTGCCTTTCAGTCGCAGCTGCTGATCGACCACCGCCGCGGTTTGCTCGTCTGACAAACGGCAGCCACGCTTTTCGAGATCCTCAGCTAGGAGGTTGAGGATCTCGTCAGTGGAGAGGTTCTCGAATGGCAACAGGTCTTCCTTCATGCGGATGGGATAGCGAACGATCAGACCGTGGCGGGATAAAACAGAAGCAATGCCACGATCCTTCGGAATCCAGTCCGAACTACAGAACACCTGTCCGTCCTCGAGCACCAGGTAACCATCGTCTGCCAGCGCGAAACCGGGGAGACGAAAGCCGCCGCTGGTGCAGAGGCGGTACGCCCATCGAGCCAGTACTTTCTGCAGGTGATGGTTCACGAACGGATGCTTGAGCATGTAGCCCGTGCCATCGGCAACGAGTGCACCATCGGCGACGGTGTATTCGCTGCTGGTGTATTCGGGGTCTGGTTCTTCGCCGAGATCGAGCACACTCTGAGCTTCCTGTGTGCCGAGCAGCTCGAATAGTTCCGCGAAGTTGTTTTCCTCCCAGGCCTTCCGCAGCCTCTCGATCTGCCTGAGAGCGTATGGTTTGATCTCCAGCTCAATGGAGTCGTCGGGTGCATGTTCGACCAGTGTGTAGCTCGATTGGAATTCGAGATCACGGGAAACATCACGAATGCCGATCAACACGGGTCCACGGAAAGCGTGAGCCTGCCGATCTCCGAGCATCGACCTGATCGTCCGTAACACTCCTCCTTGGTACTTGGGTTTGACTGACGATTTCGGCAGGATGATGTCGGCCGCGAGTTTCTCGGCGAGATCATCTGCCATGATCTTGAAGGAGCCTTTCGCCTGCGCTTTGTCGAACGCTAAGCGAAACTGGTAGAAGCGATGGCCACGCAGAACCTTGTGGTTAATTTTCGAACGTGCGCGCTCTGCGAGTGTCGTTTGTTCTTCGCGATTCAGTTGGCAATCCTCATGCCCACCAGCGCAGTGTTGCTTCCGGTTCGCCAAAAGCTTCTGCATCTCGTGAGCTACAAGGTCGTCCCGGTGCTGTGCTTGGAGCCTCTTGAACAGGGACTGAGAAATCCATCCCCTGCAATCGTTGGTTCCAAGCTGACGATCCTCCACGACCAACAATCGGCAGTCCGGCACCTCGATCATCACTTTGCACGAGGACACCAGAATCCCGAAGTAGGTCATCGCCGCCTGCGGTGAAAAGCGGAACCTCTCCGCCAGCCGTTTCTCGTACCTCGTCTCGACCGCGTAGAACTTTCCTTTCTTCGCACTGCCGCTGGCTCCAACAAGGCTGTAACGAATCCCATCGAATTCGACCCGGGTGAGAGCCTGTTCCACGATCGCTTGCTCACACGCGTCCAGAGGCTCCGTTGGCACATCCACTGTAGCCACGCGGATACCTGGATAGAATCCCTGCAGTAGAGTGTTCGTGAGCTGCTCTTCTCGGGCGAGTTTCATGGTCTTCTTCGACAAATGACCGTCGCGATCAAGTTCGAGCGCGAAGATCGGCATCGGGCTGCACTCCATAACGTTTGGCATGTCGGATCTCCTTATCTGTCGGGCAATGGACAGAAAAGGAGGTGGCTCGTGCCAGTCTCCTCGCTGCCCATTGCCGAAAACGGTGAAAAGATTTCGGCCAAGCAGCGAAGCGCCAGGCCTGCACGAGTTGTTGTTTGTTAGACCATAGTTCCCGCTACGGATCGTGTAGTTCTGATTGTTCGCGGACGCCGACGATTGTTGTGAGCTTGTTTCAGCTCGCTACAAAACCGCCGAAGACTCCGCAGTTTGAACCAGCACCACTCTCCCCATGCCCACAGCCCACAGAGCAGGCTGACCGCCAGGAGAGCAACTGTTGCCGCCACCACAACATCAACGCTGTTGAGTGGCGCGTATTGAAAGTACGTGCGAGTCTTATCGAAGAGTTGATACGCAACGATCAGCCCGACGACTTTAATCACGGCGAAGAGCCACGGCTTGAAGTGTGTCAGGAACCGTTGCTTCACCATTTCTCTTCCTCCTTTTCTGTCTGGAACCAGAGCAGATAGGAGGGCGCTTGCGCGGCTCTCTTCGCTGTCCTGGTCGAAACGCATTCGGTTTACGGCCAGGTTCGCGAAAGAACCGGACCAGCACTCATCCACAATCAGCTTGTGGATCGCTCACTACAGACCAACGTCTGTGATGAAACCGTGTGCTATGAAGTCCGACTATCCTGCTTGTGGCGCCGTTCCTTTTCTCGGAACTGCCTCGCGCTTCAGTTCGGGGTTCTTCCCGGCAAAGTCTGCAACAGGGCGCCATTCTTGAACGCTGTAATAGGTCACACCCAACTTAAGCGCCTCGACCCGGGCCTCGCCCTCGTTCGGCAGCTCCCGGCCCAGTTCCGGAGTGGGGCCGTTGGCGCCTGACTTGGGCAAGAAGAAACGTGCCCCTAACACGCTTTCCTCTTCTGCTGCGGGACGCGCCCGCCGTGCTCCTCTGCCGGTCGTGTGGCTTCCCATTTGGCTCGTTTTCGCATCGGGTGGAGATGCAATCATCGTTGCCATCTTGATCTTCTCCCTCCATTGCAGCTCTTCCCCAGGCTGCCGTCCGTTATCGCGCCAGATTGCCCCTGGCCGGCCCTTCTCTTTTGCATCCTTCAACTCCGGGGCAAGAGAAGATCTTCACTTATCCAGCTCGCTCCGTTGCAAGAGATTGTTGTCGCGTTCACCGACCATTTGTTGTTCGGAATACTCGGCAACCAGCAGTCCACTGGGATTCAGTTCGGTGCGGCGTTGTTCCATCAGACGTATGTTGTATTGGCCGACAATCCGGTCGGTCACCTCGGTCGCGTTCCTGATTCGGTGAACTTCTTTCACACCAAACACCGCGTAAGTCCAGGGTGCGTCTTTGGATCGTTCGATGGACCGAATTCGGAAGTCCGAGATGATCTGGTCCTGCTGGATCTTTCCGATGGTGTCGTCGTCCCGCAGCCTGTCCATGGTCAGCTTGCGCAGGTTGCCGGTCATCATATTGAGGGACTCAGCAAAGTTACGCGTGACCGAATCGGGCGTGTACGACAAGTAGTGCTGGAGAAATCGCCGCAGCACCGCCCTTCCTTCGAGATCGGTGGGGCCTGTTGAATCCGACGCCGCATCGGCTGTCGTCGCTGATGCCGATAGCATCAATTCAAGCTTCGACGCGGGATCCGTTGTGGTTCGTGCGCCCACAACCGTCGCGTCTCCGTCTTTGTTGACTCGGATGATCGTGGGGGGCTGGATACGAACGTAGATCGCGAACCCCAACGATCCGCAGGCAATCGCGCAAAACAGGATTGCAAGGAACATGGCACGATTGGCGTAGGCCCGAAGCATGCCGTCGTGCTCGTAATACTTCGTATAAGCCGTGATTTCGGGAACGGGTTTCGATTCCGTCAATGTATTCATCGCATCCAATCCATCTCTATTCGTCTTACCCTCGCCTTTATTCCTCACACAGCCAGGACGGCCCCAGATGCTCCGATCCCGCCAGCAGATCCGGCGCTACCGGCTGCTACATCCGCGCTTGGAGGTATTGGAGGTTTCGATTCAGCGAGGGTGCCGCCACGCGCACTTCCGTCCCCGCCTGCCCTTGGGCCACCAGCCGAACCCGGCCCACCAGCGGAGGGTGAGCCGGGGTCGGACATGGCCTGGGGAGGGCCATTAGTTGCGACTTGTGAGCTGGCGGCGAGAAAAGTCTTAGCAGCCATGCCCGCATACAATCCGGCGCCGGAAATCATCGCTGAGACTGTGCTTCCGACTTCCCCACGTACAAGTCGACTCGCGATGAAGGGTATCAATGCAATTGCAATCGAGAACAAAACGCTCACTGCTCCCAGGAGCACCATTTGACTGGAGCCAACGAAGGCGTTGAGGACTCCATTTCCACCCAGTACGGCGTTCACGCTGTTCATCTGCAAGGCGGTGATGAGGACTTGTAGAATCGCATAAAGCAGACCCCAGCTCTGAAAGATCATTAAGTTCACAAAGTAGGTCCGCGACAGCTGACCCATGGATCGACTTGGCCACAAGGCCAGTACAAAGGGCCCCACGAGATAGAGGATTGATCCGTACATGACATAGGCGAGCGTGAACAACGTGTAGCTGATCGGAAGAATAATCAACCCAGCGAGGATCAGGAGCACATCCAGAAGTCCGGAGATTGCTCCGGTCACGAGCGTCCAAAAGCTGGATAGCCCCTGCTGGCCCACGTAGGCGCTGACAGAATTCAGCCAGTTCTGAATCACGTCTCCGATGCCATTGGTGTTGTAGATGAAGTCGGCGACGCCGTTGAACATCCCATTCACCGACCGGAACGCCTGCTGGTAATTGATAAAGACCAAGCCGAGGACCAGGTACTTGATCCCCGCGACTCCAAGCGCTCGCACGTCGCCGCCATTGCTATATGCCTCGTAGACCGCATACAACAGGCTGAGAATGAGGATCGCGCCCGCGAGCTGCAACACCGGCCCCGTAACATTCTGGTCGATGCCATTGAGCGCCGTTTGGAGTATCTGCTCGAAATAGAAACTTGGCATAAACTCTCTCCTAGTGTTCTCAGTTGTGCTGCAGCAGGTTCATCAATTGCTGGCGCAGGTTGGTCGTGTTCGTTGCTCCCATCTTTATGTCTGCGCTGGAATTCGCGAGATCAATGGCCCGCAGCCGCATCAAGTCTGCGGTTGCAGCCTGGGTATAAGCATTAGCCCGAACCAGCCACGCATCTGCCTGAGCTTCGATGATCGGCGCACTCCCTGGGGCTGCGGTCTGGATGCTTTGGTTGATTTGGCTGGCCGCCTGAATTTCCAGGTCTGACAGCGCATCGATCTGAATCGCCCTTTTCATCGCATCTTGGGCTGCTGCGTCTGTCATGTCGACCAGGTCTCTGACTTGCGGTGACGCATCGGTTGTTGTTGGGACTGGCCCGTATAGAGCGGTGTAATTTGTCGATGTTTCCCCGATTTGACTTGGATTGCGGGAAAGAAGAATCGCCTCCAGTTGTTGAGGATTTGGTTGTGTTGCGCTGTTGACAGGGATGTGAATCAGAGCCTGAATTCGCGTAAAGATGCCTTGCTGGCTTCCCACCAAACCTTGTGCTTGAGTGATGGCACTGGTTGGCCAAACCACCGTCTGCTCGAATTGCAGCATCCCCTTATCCACGCCGAGAATCGCGCTCAAGGAACGAGCAATGGTTTGTAGTGAATTGGCGATGCTTGATAGACCCGCTGCGAGAATCACACAGCAAGGGCTGAGGGCTTGCCCCGTTGCTGGCCAGGGTGCAGTTAGAGCCAGAACGATGACGAGGACGAGGATACGGAGCCCGCGACTCCACACCCAAGATTTGCTCCGCTCCAGAACTACCGAGACGCTTGTCATAAGACTTTTCCTTTCTGGCAATCAGTTGTGTTGCGAGAGGTTCATGATGGTGCCTCGCAATTGTGTGGTGAACATCGCCCCCCGCTTCCGCAGGCCGTTCTGGTGCGCGATGCGTGCGGCTTCTTGACGTAGTTCCGCGGCCAACATCTTTTGCGTCAACGCCTGGCTCCGAATACTTGATGACGTCGCGGTTGCTGTTAAGAACGGAGTAGATCCTGGAACGGCCTGCCCGGCTGCACTCTCAATCGAGTCCGCTGCTTGCAGTTCCAAATCGGTCGCGCTATCCGCTGCTTTGAGGGTCTTCAAACTGTCGAGTGTCAAGGCATCGTCAAAATCCGCCATGTCTCGATCGGCTTGATTCGCGTCGGTTGGCGCAGGGATCGTTCGATAGGTGCTGTTGAAAGATTGAGTCAGGCCGCCAAAATTGTTCACCTGGTGATCCCGTATCAAGCTTTCCATCGACTGCGGCGCCGGTAGCGTGGCGCTCCGCAGGTTGATGTTCAGAATGCCCGACATGAGATTGCGATACTGGCCGATCATTTGGAGCACTAGCAAATTGGATTGGTTGATCGACGGCACCGGCCAGACCGTGGTTTGGTAGAAGCTGCTGTTCGCACTGCGAGTGCCGTGGATACTGTTCACCACTGGCAGAATTAACGAGTTGAGCACCTTCACCACCGCTTGAATCGCTTGGACGATCCCCCCTGGCCCTTGCGCCTTCGCTTGCGGAGGAATCACCACGAAGGTGAGCACGATGACGCCTGCTAGCGCCAGGGCTAGCACGCGGCGGCGACCATTCAGGGTCAAAACCATCCACGCGAACGCTGAAAATAGAACGGCGTATACCAAGTAGTGCATTTCATTGCCTCCTGATTTCGAACCGAACTGGTCTAACTCGCTGTTGCGCTTGATCACTGCTTCGGCCCATCACGCTTTTGCCTCGTGTACTCGTCTTTCTTTGCGTTCGCTAGCGGTTGCCGCCACTGCGCCCGACAATTCCTCCGGCAGTTGAGTTACGTCCGCGAGTCCTTGCGGAAACCGCTGGGCGAGATCTTGATAGCATTCGAGCAGTGGGCGGCTGACAGATTTGTTCAGAAACCAGGTGCGGTATTTTCTTTCGCGTGGAAACGTTGTGCATATCCAATAAGAGAGCGGCGTAGGCACGATCCGTATAGTCTGCGTCGTCTCCGCTCTCTCCCCGATGACCAGTAGTACATCCGCGCTTCGGCCTTTACGGGGCGCGCCGAACTCTTTGACCTGGCCCACTGCCACTGGATTTAATGCGAGGTGATTCACGAGCGCGCTGACGTCGCCCGGCTGTTGACCGATGATCTTCGTACTTGCATTCTTGAGGATGCCTGGTCCGTGCGGCCGGGGCTGGGACTCGGTCCCAACAAAATCTTCTACGGTCTGACTGATGCCCCAGACGCTCGAGTTCCGCTTGCGGGCTGTCCGGAACAACTGCACTACTTCAGGCGCCAATGCCGGGGAGTCCAACAAAAACCAACATTCATCCAGTACGGTGATGCTCGGTCGTCCTGTCTTTCCGGTGGCTCGCGAGGCCATCGCTGCAGCGACGAGCATACTCATCGCCGTTTCAAGCCTCGGATCGGAGCTGAGACCTTCGACGTTGAAGAAGAGCCAATCGCTATCCAGTTGCATCGTCGTGGGTCTGTCGAAGAGGTTCGCGTAGATGCCACTCTCTCCCGTCCACGAGCGCAATTTGATCGCGGCAAGACGCGCTTCGTCCATGGTGCGCTGCATCTTCTCGGCGTCCCGCCAATTGGCCAGTTCCTCGCGCAAATCGTTGAACGTCGGGATTGGATTCGAATAGCGGATCGCGCAGCGCTTGTACACCCTCGGAATCGCGTCGGTTAGGACATTGTCGAGGAGTGCGGTATCAGATCCAGGGCTCTCGCCGATCATGTGCCGCGTAAGGTTTTTCAGAAAAGCGGTCTTTTCGTTGCTTGGTGCGGTTTCTCCTGCCGGCAGATCCCACGGATTCAACGTCTCCCGGCCATCGAGATCCACGTTAATGACACGCCCACCCATCAGTTCGACGAGCGGTTCGTACGAATCGCCCCTCTCCAGGACGGAAATTAGTGGCTTCGCGCGGGCCATCATTAGGAGAAATCCCTGCGTCATGAAGGTTTTTCCAGCCCCGCTCTTGGCCATAATCAGCAGGTTGGCGTCACCCAGAGTTGAATCGAATGGTGAGAATGGTATGAGTTGACGATAGGGTGTTTCGAACAACATCAAGGGCGAGTTTGGTGTGCCGCTCCACGGCATTTCCACCGGCAACAGATCCGCTGCGTGCAGGGTGAGGACGTCGAGTTCCCGTTTGTTGGTTTCTCCCTGCCCCGGCAAACTCGAAAAGAAGAATCGCTTTTGCGCAAGCGTTTCCGGAATACCGCGAGCGCCATTCATCCGCCCGATGGCATGGAGAACCCGCTGGCGGCGATCCGCAAGAATGCGTTCCGCTTGCTCGGTTTCCATGCGGTTACGGGCCGGACGTGAAGTCCGGATCGCGATGGTCAGGCTCATCTCACAGGACTTCAGCGAGCTGGCAATCAGATCCTGCAAAACCTTGATCAGTTGATGTGCTGCGACTTGCGCATCGACATTCAGCCGGAACCCGCCGTGGATATCCTTTTGGGCGGCTGTCATTTTTCGCAGCCGGCTCTTGTATTGCTTCACCGACTTTGCCTGGTCCGGAAGAACAATCTCCGCGGTGATCACAATCGGGAAGTCCATCACGACGAGTTCCCGTAGCACACCCGGAAAGGTAGCGTCCGGCAGGTCCTTCAGGCTAATGAACGAATACAGCAACCCGCCGATTTTCAGGTACTCATCGAGTTCATCCTCGATGTTTACGTTCGCTATTTGGCTTCGCGCGCTTTGGTAAGTGACCGACGTTCCTGGACGTCTATAAGGGACCCGATCATTCCCAAGGGGATGGAGCGCTCGCTTGATTTCAAGGAAGAGATCTTCACCCGGCATTCGCGAGAGCGTCATGCCGGTCGATTGAAGCGTCGCTTCTACTCCAGACATCAAGCTGCGGAACTCTGCGACCAGGTCTTCGTGTTCGCGACGGCCTCGTTCGATACATTTAGTCGCTGACATGCTGAGACTGCTGCCGCGCATCTTTTTCTTCCACTCGAGTTCGGGAGACCGGCGATGGATCCTCGGGTCCCAATTGAAGTAGAAGTGCAGGAAATGGCGCAGGTAGAAGCCATCGGCATCCTTTTTCAGCCAAGCGTCTGACTGCTCTCGAGCCAGAGCTTGCAAGACCGGACTCGGGTTCCGCTGCTCACGGTTGTGGCGTCCAATCAGGTCCGCAGTCCCCTCTGAGATCTCAAATCGGGCCTGCATCCGCATGGAGCGCTCTGGAAGCGACCGAACCAGCGCTTCGAGCGACAGCTTCGTGCGGTTACGTTCCCCGTCGCTCGCGTAATAGGAGTTAATGCCGCTCACTTTGTAGCCGGCCACGAAGGAACCGTTCACCTGGATGAACAGGTCGTCGATGATGTCTCGCACTTTCAGTTGCTCACATAGCGGCGGTTGACCGAGCGACTTGTTGTGCTCCTGGACCGTAAGCGGCATCTTCGTTTCCCTCAGTCCTTGATGTACTCCCGCGTCAGTTCCCGGTCCCGCTCAAGCGCCGAATAGACATGCGGCTTCGTGTGGAACATCACCCAATCCAAGAGATACCCTCGCTGTTTGCCGTACTTGAACAACATCAGAGCTGGCACGCTCATAATCGGAACGATGTACTGCAACACCATATTCATGGGCAGACCGAACATCTCCCGGTTCAAGAATCTCCCAAAGATGTTCATCACCACGGCCACTGCCAGGATCGCGAACAGATCCTCTGCTTCGAGCCCGGCGAAAGTTACCCGCGTCCGAAGATTTCGGTAGACTGGCGTCACGTCCAAAGCCATTGTTCTTTTCTCCCTTTAAGTCACCCCGGCAGTGCCGTGGCTAACAAAGAACTCTGCCAGCCGCAGCAGCCCCGACACCATCAGGCAGAGTCCGGCCGCAAAGAAATGCCGCATCCAGCTGCTTGTTGGATGGATGTACGAGAACATTCCGATCCGCAGTGCTCCTAACGCCACTTGGGCAGCGGCGTACACAGGCAAGATTACGTTTCCTACCCAGTTGATTAGCGTCGTCAGCGCTATCCAGTAGACATCCGGGTTATTCCATGCCGCCTGGGATGCGAACTTTTCGCACGCGCGTGTCAGACCCGAAACCATCAAACAGGCCAAAGCTCCATACATGCTGTGGGAGAATTCCTGTCCCTTTGAAAACTGGAGGATCGCCATGATGATGAACACAGCAGCGATCGTCGGCATGATGACGTTTCCGACCCAGTTCGCGAGGTGCAAGATCCCGTTGTCGAACGACATTTGAGAGAAGTTCATCTTCTTCTCCTACGACACCATCGCTACTACCAGCTTCCAGATTCCCGAAACACACAGCAGGGCCAGCGCGACGGCAACCAAACGCATGAACGGTTTACGCGTCGCGAAGTTCAAGATCGCTCCCACCAGAGCCAGGACTGCTGCGATCGGCATGATCGTTCCGGCCAAGTGATTCCACAGGCTGTCCAGTACATCCGCTGTCGCGAACTTAGTCTGGGTGTTGTAGCTCTGGATGAGGTTGAAGGTCGTCTGCGTGCCCAGCAAGAACATCGCGGCAATAATCGACGGCAGCGGGTGTTCACCGGACGCCGTGTCAAGGATTGCGCGCAGTACGAAGAATGCGGCTAGGGTCGGCACGATCCGCCCTACCACAAAATTGCTGACAAACGACGCCACGTCCGACTGAATGCTGGCTAGCCATGGCGTACTAATTCCGCCGCCTGGCAGAGGCATATTGATCCCGAATGATGAAAACCAGGTCAGGAGCGGCTGCAGCGTGAGAAACACCACCGCCCAGAACATCCACTTCGTGAAGCCGCCACCGATAGCAAATACCGTCCCTCCCTCGCGTCGCAGGGTCACCCCGGCCAGCAGCAGTGAAACCATGGCCGCGGACGGCGCTAGCAAAAGCAAGAGCGAGATAACGTCGTTGAGGAGTTGCGGTGTCGGCATAATCCCTAAGCCTTGAACGTGCGATTTCGGTTGAACTCTGCAGGCAGCTGGCGCCCGCCTTGATCGGGTCTGTCGGGCTGCCTGCGCATCAAACTTGCGAGTTGCTCGTGCTTGGTTATGTCACCCCACCTGTTCCGTTTGTGATCCAAAACTCGATGAGTCGCGTGACACCGGAGATTGCCAGCAGAGCTGCGGCCGCGAATAGCCAGCGACCAAAGCCACGTCCGGTCAGCCAGGAAACGACGGCGCCTAAGACTGCACCACCGGCTCCGACTGGAGCGATCACGTTACCCACCCAATTGATGAAGTTCAGGAACGCACCTTCTGGTTGCGCGCCCGTTTGCCCTTGAACTGCCACGTTTGACGCCGGAGCAGAACCCAGGTTCTGCGCCCACATGAACTGCCCAATTGTGATGAGCGCGAGAGCGAGCAACGCAAGGAGCGTCCTTCCCCTCGCATTGGCTTGGAGTTTCATCGACTATGCCCTCCTTTCTGGTTGCCGTTCTCGATCGCTCGAAGACCGATTCGGGAAACGTGCGATGCGCGGGAAAATATGGCCAAAAGAAATTTCTGTCAAACGACTACCAACGGATTCTCGAGCACACACGCGAGTTCAGGAAGAGAAGAGTGGAATGGCGCAAACCGTGAATGAGTCATCACCGGCTCAATGCGCTAAGTATGCTTCAGTGGAATTTACGTTCCGAGAATTGACACCAGTGCGGCTGGTGAGATGACGAAGTGATCAACTCGCCTTTGCGCGAGTTGAGCCCGTGCATCTGGGTTTGTGCAGCAGGCGAGTAGTAGTAGCGGCGGGGATCTCCGTCTGTCTCGACTTCGAGAAACAAATCCAGACCAACGAGATTACCCATGAGGCGCTTACAAAGAGGAGGATGGCCGTTAGAATCCGATCACCACTTTCACCAGCGGCGACCCAGACTGCCTTCAGTGTGATTATTCGCCAAATTACCAGCGTCAACAACGTCGAGATGGCGGTCTTGCCGAGTTTTCCGCGGGACCAGGGAACTGCTGACCATTGTCGATCGGGAGTTTCGAAATCACTGCGAGTTGATATATAGCCTACGAAACCTCGCAGGCGCCCGGGCACGAACCGAAACAATCTCTTAGTCGCGGAGACACAAACCCTGAACCACAGGCCGAGAATTCTGCCGACGATTCCAGCGCCTAGGCAGTCCCACTTCAACCAATCTAGCCAATCCAACCAGGGCCGCATAAGCGTAGCCATCCCTTTAATGGCTTACTTTAGCCCATTTTGGCACCGGATGCCAGATCCGCGCAACTATGGATTATGTGGATATGACTTGGGATGTCAGTGAATCGTTACTTCGTCTGGTTCGACTTGAATCGTCAGCAAGAAAACCCCGTGTTGGCGCAGAGCTTCCCGCTTTTGGGTGATGAAACTCTCGTCGTAAGACGTCTCGAGAGTCGCTCCCAAGCCTTTCAAACGCTCCTCTAACTTCGAAATCTCCTGCTTGAAGTCCGTTGGGACGTAGCACCCGGGCTGACCCGCGACGTAGCAGTCCCCATCATCGTCGAGGCAGAGATAACTGCGACTGATTCCGTGTTTGTAGAGATTGATTCCATTCGTGCGGCCCATGAACATGAACCCCGCGCACCGTGCGGTGCCCAGCCGATCCTCCAACGGTTTCCAATTCGGTTCCATAGCTCTTTATCCGCTCATTGCTGCGCCGTCGTCTGCTGCGCACTGGTCTGCAAGTACATCTGGTTGAGCTCATTCTTGAGCTGCATCAGGTCTCGTAGTTCTTCAAGGCTGGGGACCTTGCCCCCGGTGAGGCTTGCGCTGCTAGCGTCAGCCGGCCGCACTCCTGGCTTTCCAACTTGTTGATCTAGACTCCCTTTTTCAACCACGATGTAAAAGCGAGTGTTGCCGGGCACGGTAACCACAATGCTCTGGTTCGCCGCCAGCGTATTTATCTCATCCTGCCCGGCCATGCCTATGTTGTCCGCCAGGCGCTCTCGTAGCAGTGAATTCTCTGAAATCGGACCATTGAATCCCGTCGTGCCTTGTCCGCCAACGATGTATGCGGCCACGGTCCCGATACCAGTCACCGAACGGACCAAGAAGTTTTTCCCTCTGTTTCTTCCAGAGACGTCGCCCTTCAGCGGCCCGAACTTGAGATCCATCGCCGTAGCATCGATCTTCTCCACCATCCCATCAGGCGTTTCGACTCGATCGAATTGAAAACCCACAAATCCAGACGGGGTGACGTGGGAGAGTTTGCCAAACACCCGTGCACCTGCCGGCAACACGATCTCACCATTGTGCTCATAGTTGTACTCGACCACGGCTATCACGGGGGCTGGGACTGCCGAGCTAACCGGGGCTTCGAGACGTGCCACCAGTCTCGTGCCGGCTGGCAGAAGTTCTGCCAACGTGTTGTCTTCATTGCGGGAACTTTGAAGGGCCGGCGTTGCGCTCTGCGCAGAGCGCACAAACACAATCGAGGGCTTCTTCAGGTCGGAATCTGGCGCGGCGGAGTGCAGTGCAGGTGGATTGGGAACCCCGGCTGCCTGTTCAGCATCGGGATCGGAGAAATCCACGTTCTTAAGCGCGTATTCGCCGGAACCTCTAGGCTTGCCGGGTGAGGGTTTTTCCAGCGGAGCGGCGTTTCCATTTGGCAATCTTGGCGTTCCGCTATAGCGAGGCGAGGTTCCACCGACTTCTTCCGGTGTGACTTGTGATCCGGAGCCGACATCGCCCCGATTCACATCTGCACTGAGCAGGGGCGTCACTGTCTTCGCAGGGTCATTTTGCTCCTGACCCGTAGGGACCTTGCGTCCGAGGCTAGGGCCGCCACGGGCGGTCTCACCCGGCAGGGGACCACGATTCTTAGGGCTCGAGAACAAGCCAAAGAAAAGCAGGAGCAACGCAACACTTGCTCCCGCAAGCACGAACAACGACTTGCTCTTGTCGCGGCCAAGCTCGCGGCGACTCGTGACGGGGCTCTGACCCCGCTTGGCGCTGTCCAAAAGAGCACGGAACCGCTGCAGGGGAGTCGGCGTTACGGTTTCCTCGTGGTCTGCTTCCGCAGTTGTGGCTTGCGTTTGAGTTTCGCCGGCCGCGGGCTCTTGGATCTGCTTAGTTTGCTGATCTTGGCGTTCCATGATCTCCCTCCTGACGAAGTGAGCTGACTCCAAAGCCGATTGGGGCAAGAGCCGGACGATCGACCGCACCTGACTCGGCCATCTGCAGGAACAGCGTCTCGTTTGATTGTTTGTATGGCGGGCGTTCGAACACGACGACTCCGTCCGCCCGCTCTCCGGTTCCCACACGGCGGCGACTCAGCCGGAAGTCGGCAACGGCTAACTGTTCTGCCGCAGACCAGCGATCATGCTTAACAACCTTTCCCGTCTTGTTTTTGCCGCCTAACTGAACCTGTGGCGGCATGAGTAATATCGCGTTCTTGCTCGTGTTTACGACTGAGAACAGCACAATCACCTCCTGGCCACCGTCGATTACTTCGCTGATGCCCGCCCGGAGGCGATCCCCTTTGACGTTCTCTCCTTCCATTCGTTCTCCATACAGCGCAGGGAGAGGGGCCTCTTGCTGGCGCCGTAACAAACCATCGAGCGATTTCGGTGCTGATTGGTTTGTTGTCGGTACTGACGGTGAGTTCGGTCCACTCGATGCGTTCGTTGCGAACTCGGTTGGGATGAATGTCAGCAGTCGGTCTGCGCCGTTCTCCGCCGAGCCACTCGCGATAGGTTGCCCTTTCACTAGGGGAGTGGTCTGCCCAACCAACGGGAAGGGAACGACTTCTGGCTCGACCAGAAAACTGCCGCCTGACTTGTACTGCACAAGGAAATCCACCTTGGCGGGAACCGCCGCAATCCCCCGGCTGACCAGAAGCAAACTGAATTGCCGTCCGTGGATGCTGGAGATAAGCAAGTTGGTCTCGGCGCTTCGTTCGGTGAGAGACTTGACCAACACCAGTTCCGGCTCGCGCTCTGAGTGCTCGACTTGAAACAGTGCAGGATCACCGACAGCAACCGCGTTCACCGCTTCCGGCAACCGGATCGCCGTCACAAAATGTGCCGCTATTTCTACGACCGTAACCTTCCCGTCCGCTGCGGCTCTTGCGCGCACCTGCGGATTCACGTTTGTCATCTGGGCGGCGGACACGATCGTCGCGGACAACAACCAACACAACACCAATGCCACCTTAGGGATGCTCATCTTCCACCTCTTGCTCGCTTCTCTCCGCCAACTCGAACTTTGCTTTCTGTCTTCGTCGGGCTCGGTACCTCCTGGCCACTCGGTTTACATACCCCTGCACATCGGCGGAAGAATATTCCAGCCTTCTCAGAAGGATCGGATTTTCGCCTACGTAGTAAGCGGCTGTAACCAGCCGGAGATCACCCTGGAACTCATGGTCCAGCCAAGCTAAGTAAGCCACGCCGCCGCGGATGTTTTCGTCCAGCCGAAAACGATTTCGAACGCCAAAGCGCGAGGCCGTCTGTGGCATGAGCTGCATCAGACCCACGGCGCCCTTTTTGGAGACCGCATACGGATTCCAGCCTGATTCTTCGTCGATGATGGCATCTACGAGGTCCACGGGAACTCGGTATGCCGCTGCGTAATATTCGGCCCAGAGTGTCGAAAGGTCGCGCACCTTGCTGGCCCCAGTCGCCGTCTGTGCGACTGCCACTTGCAACAAGGCCAGGAGAAGGCACCCCACTCCCGCGCGTCTCAAGCCAAAGCCTCCGCAACTGGAACCGCCGCTCTGCCCGGCCCCACTTTACCTGGCCCGACCCGTGACATTAGCTCATCCCGATATCGTTTCGAATCTGCGATCAGTCCCTCAAAGCCCGAACGCAACAACAGCCGTTTGCGATCCGCCTCCGTCTTTGCCAACAGCGGCAGCAGCAAATCCCTCTGCTCGTGGAAGATCTCTTCCGTGCCCAAGATTTCGAGAGCTCGCGCCAAATCCAGCATTTCCGCAATCGACGGAGGTTTTTCCATGTTCCAGCCGCGCAGCGCGTGCGCGAGCCCGGCGAGTTGCCCCCGCAGTCGCGGACTGTCGCTTCCACTGCGGACACTTAGGATCTCGGTTTCCCGCTCAACCGTGGGGTATTCAAAGCGCAGGTAGAAACATCGTCGTCGTAGAGGATCGCCAAGTCGCCGCTCTTCGTTAGAACTAAGCACCACGAACGGCACCGTGGTTGCAGCTATGGTCCCGAGTTTCGGCACTGTGACCTGCCAGGCGCTGAGGATTTCGAGCAGCAACGCCTCAAAACCCTGATCCACTTTGTCGAGTTCATCGATGAGCAGGACGCAAGGCCGATTTTCGTAACGCAGGGCACGAAGCAGCGGCCCTTCGGCAAAGAAATCGAGCGTATGTAACCGCCGGCGAACTTCGACCCAGTCTTTTTCAAGATGTTCACCTTGCGTCTCAAGGAACAGCTTCTGCAACGCCTCGTCGAATTTCCCAATCGCCTTGTCCTCGGTGATTCCGACATAGCACTGAAGCCGCTCCACGTTCACATTCGCAGCAGCCGCCACAGCATATGCGAGCTCCGTTTTGCCGCATCCAGGAGGCCCCTCAATCAGGAGCGGCTTCTGCATACGAGCGGCGAGATACACGACCGACAGGGTTACGGGATCGATGATGTATCGTGCCGCTCGAAGCTTTTCCGACAGTTCCTCTGCGGACGAGAACACGTGGTTTCCCCTTGCGGCATGGACACTACACCGGAATTATCTTGTTCGCATTCGCGGCTATCGCTGTTTTGTGCGATGCCGTGGCGCGCCGTTAGTTGGACGGGAAGTTTATGGGAAAGCCGGAACGGTGGGGACACGTGTCTCGCAGCCGCCTGATTCCATTCACGATCAAGGCGATTGCATACTCGATACGAAGCCATCAGGGCGCTTGCGCATCGAGCCGCAGAGGGTACGCGAACTCTTTTCACCGATTGCATTCTCACTGTCCAGAACGAGTTCGGCTGGGTGCAACCTTATTTGGCGGGCAACTCGAAACTTTTCTTCACTGATCGCGATCTCACTGACAGACTGTACCCGGCTGGAGTGCAGAATCACATGCGGGTCGGCGCGAGGTTGTGGTCGTCTCCTCCAACGGGTTTCTTGCGCCATCGTCCTCGTCTTTTCTCACCAATCGCACTTTAACTGCTGCCCGGCTCTTCGATTCCAAGCACGCCTCGGCGTAGCACAGATCAGGCCGGAGCAGTTAGATCTTGCTCGCGTTTGGGATTACCTCACTGCACAAGGGCGGCCAGATTTTTCTTACGGATCGCACCTTGACTGGCGGCAGCCTTCTGGAGTTTCGATCGCAAGATTGCCCGGCTTTCTAGCCTCTGCCCGCCCTGCACTCGCGGTCGTTTGACAGTAGGGTGGTTTCACACTACAAGTGCCGCGATGATGAACGAGAATATTGTTCTCGACGAAGTGCTCGCCGAGCTTCGCCGTAGAGAGCTCACGGCTGGAGGCTGGGCTGCGCTTGCGTCGTCTTCACAAGCAGCTCTTGAGGCTACGTGCTTTACTGCGCTTGCGCTTCGGTCAGAAGATTCAGCCACTGCGGGGCGTGCTCAGGATTTCTTGCTCCACGCACAGAACCCCAATGGAAGTTGGCCCACTTTTCTGGAGGACGACCAGGATGGGAGTTGGGTGACGTCGTTGGCTGTAATCGCTCTTAGCGATTCCGCGCCGGCCATACCGGCTAGGCTGAAGGGCGTTCGCTGGCTGATGAGCTCCGTCGGCAGAGAATCCAATTGGTTTTGGAAGTGGAAGTTCCGGACTGCGGACCGCCACGTCCGTTTCGACCCAGAAAAATTTGGCTGGCCCTGGATTCCGGACACGGTTAGCTGGGTTGTTCCAACCGCCTTCGCGATCCTTGCTTTGAACAGAGTCCCTTGTACTTGCGGCGGTCTCGAAGGTATTCCTTTTCGCGTTGAGCGCGGCATCGAGATGCTGATGGATCGTGCATGCCCGAGTGGAGGATGGAATGCCGGTAACGGCGTCGTCTATGGAGTTCCACTTGCACCTCACCCTGACGATACGGCCATTGCGCTTTTGGCCTTGAGTGATCGAACCCAGGATCCAGTTGTACAAAACAGCTTGCAGTGGCTGGAGCGCACTGCTCCATCCGTCACGGCTCCTTGGAGCCTCGCTTGGGCGGTTCTCGCGCTGGCTGCTCATCGTCGGCCGATCGTCGCGCTTCTCTCTACACGATTGGCGCTGAGTGATGTCTCAAGAATCGAGGATAGCAGTACCTTGGCGCTAGTCTGCCTTGCTCTCGACTACCTCCGCACCTTGACTGTTTTTGGGGTGGCGGTATGAGGCTCTCGCGTCGGGGTTTCCTGGTTGGCAGCGCAGCGTTAGCTGCTGGTGCTTCTGTTTCCCTCCCTTTTCTCTTGCCTCGATATCGCTCAGACCGGCGCCCGAGGCGATCACGAGTTGCAATCCTCCACGCCGACCAGTACTCCCAACAGATTGACGAGATCCTCGCGGCCGGTCTGCGACTTTTTTCGCTCGATGTTCGAGGAAAGCGAGTGGTTCTCAAACCCAACCTGGTCGACTACCTCCCGGGGGACCTGATCAATACACACCCTGCATTGGTCCTCGCCGCAGCGGAGGCATTCCGTCGCATGGGTGCCAGGTCCGTGGTGGTGGCGGAGGGACCGGGACATCAACGAGACACCCACCTAGTCATTTCTCAGAGCGGCTATCACGACTCTCTGAGCCGCGAAAAAATTCGATTCGTCGATCTCAATCGCGATGAACTGATCCGCACTCCACTCGGAGCAGGCTACACCGGGATGAAAAATCTCTTTCTCCCCCGGACGGTGCTGGAGGCTGATTACTTGGTTTCGATGCCGAAGATAAAAGTGCACCACTGGTCTGGCGTGACGCTCAGTATGAAGAATCTGTTTGGGGTCGTTCCGGGAGCACGTTATGGGTGGCCGAAAAACATCCTTCACTGGAAAGGAATTCAGGAGAGCATCCTGGATCTCTGCGCAACGGTTCCGGTCCGTTTCGTGATTGCGGATGGCATTGTGGCAATGGAAGGCAACGGTCCCCTCAACGGCAATCCACGACCTCTCGGCAGGATCGTGCTCGCCGACGATCCGGTTGCTGCCGACGCAACCTGTGCACGGCTGATGGGATTCAACCCCGAGCGTATCGTTCACATCTGTGAGGGATCAAGATTTCTTGGCAATTCTTCGCTTGCGCTCATCGACCAAGCTGGAGAAACCCTAAGCCCTCCCGCGACTCCGTTCCGAGTAGTTCCGGACTGGGAATATCTGCATGTCGCGTAGTTCGGGCCACCATTCGCACGCGTTTCATGCGAGGGAGCATTGCGAGTTAATCGATCGAATTCGAAGACTGCCCAAGCACGTGCGAAACCATATTGGGGATACGAAGATATCGGGGTCTTTTTCCTGATCCTGGTCTCGCTTACGTCAATCCTCCGTCTTTCTGCACGCTTTGGTTTCCTTTCGCAATCCGACATCACTAATCCAGCGACCGGGTCGCAATTCGTGGTGGTCGCGTTCTTAACGGTCGCGCTGTATCTCGTTTTGAAGATTCGTTATCACCAGCCAGTGATGAGGCCGCTGGGCTGGGTGTGGCCACGCTTCTCGTACACGGTTGCCTCTCTGCTCGTCGGGATCCTGCTCGCAACCGGAGTTACATTCTATCTCCGCATCCATGATCACAGCACCCCGCCCACTCCGACAATTGGACTACTGTTCTTGGCGGGCGTCCTCGGACCAATCCTCGAAGAATCTCTCTTCCGGGGTTGCATCCTTCCGGTCCTGGCTCAGACCACCGGGAACGCGACTGCCATACTCATCACTGCTTTTCTCTTCGCGCTTCTTCACGGGCCGGTTGGCCTGGTGCAGTGGGTGTCGTTTGCCACGACGGGTGTGGCTTACGGTGCGATTCGCGTGGCTTCCGGGTCGACCTCCGCAGCAGCTCTGATGCACGCGGCCTACAATCTGACTCTTATCCTCTCCGTCACTGGACGGTGACATGTCAACAGCGGAAGCCTCGCCTCTGCAGGTGATTGAGATCACGGCCCCACGCGTCAGCACCTGTTACTTTTCTCTAGATCGAAGTATCTCGGAATGTTCCAGAGTTGAATATGAAGGACAGGTTGAGTCGCTGGGGCGTTGGCCCGCGGATCGCTGCAGCGGCATTGAGCTATGCTATTGTGGCTGGAGCTGCGACCCACCGCTGGCCGGATACCTGCCGCATGCTGTTCGTGCCCTATTCGGTTTTCGCGTCGCTGGGCGGTTTTGTCTTGGTGATCGGCGTTGCCATGCTGGTATTCGCAGCGCGATCAGCCACAAAGGCGTACAACCACGATCAGTTGGTTTCATCGGGTGTGTTTGCTCTTGTGCGGCATCCAATCTATTCGGCGTGGATCGTATTGATCCTGCCCGGACTCGTCTTGCTCAGCCGATCGTGGCCGATGATGCTCACCCCACTCGTTGCTTATACTGTGTTCAAACTGTCCATCCGCCGAGAGGACGAATACCTGCAGCATCGATTTGGAGACGCTTATCTCGACTACCGCACCCGGGTCAACGAACTGATTCCGATTCCGGGGTTCTGGCATCGGACCGCCAAGCAAAATGCTCATTGATGATGAATCCCAGGCGAGCCAGACTCGGACGCTGCTGGCTCGCCTGCGCGCGTTCTGCTTTCCCGGCGGCGAGGACGCGGCGCGCCGCATTCGAGCCGTCCGCACCGCCGAGAAAGGCGAGATGCGGATGTCACCCGAGGCGCGCTGGATCCCCTTCACGGCAGAGCAACTCACCGACGCCACACGCAGCAATTTTCGCTGGGATGCCCGCATCGATCCCGGCAAGATCGGTTCGCCCGTGGTCACCGACGCCTACCAAGAAGGCCACGGACGCCTCGTCGTCAAGCTCGGAGGCGTACTTCCAATGAAAAAAGTGGCAGGCCCAGACGCCGACAAAGGTGAGTTGCAACGCTACTTTGGCTCCATTGTGTTCTGCCCTCCCATCCTGCTGAACCATCTCTCACTGGACTTCACCGTCGTTGGTCCCTTCACTTTGCGAGTCCGTGATCGCGAAGACCCAACCGGCGCCACCGTCGATATCGACATCGGTGAAGATGGCCGCCCTCTCGCCTGCCGCGCCGATCGCCCACGCGCGGTCGGAAAGAAAGCCGTCCTGACTCCTTGGTCTGCCACCTGCAGTCAGTTTCGCGAGTGGGAAGGCCTCCGCGTAGCCAGCAAACTCGAGGTCTCCTGGCATCTGCCCGATGGTCCGTTCATCTACTTTCGAGGAGAGATTACTGCTTTCGTTGCCGTCCGTTGAAGACTTGTGCATCCATGGTACTTACCGGAACCGACTCAGCGTGCTTCGCGCCGCAGCGTGCCTTCAACTACAGGCAGGTCCAGTCGTCGCTACAATATTTGCACCATTCATTCGTCTTCATGAGTAGATGAAGGAGTCGCAGGACATTGGTTTGATGAGCGAGCCAGATCAACACATTCTCAAGCGATCATACGGGAGCAGGGCAGGCTTCGGAATTTCACCCGCCGAATTACTCAGTCAACGTTAACCCTTCGAATGGATGGAGGTCGTCATGGCTCATCGAGTCTGCCCATGGTGGCTCGGCTACTTCTTGGCCAGCCCGCTGCGCCGACTTATGCTGGAACCGCGAAACGTGGTGCTACCGTTCGTCCACGAGGGAATGACGGTGCTCGAGCCCGGGCCGGGAATGGGCTTCTTCACTGTTGAACTGGCTCGCCTGGTTGGCGCCTCGGGTCGGGTCGTGGCCGTGGACGTCCAGTCCAAGATGCTGGCGGGGCTCAAACGCCGAGTTGCCAAGGCGGGACTTCTCAATCGAGTCGAGGCCCGTTTGGTCTCATCTGGCTCCCTGGGGGTTGCAAACTTGAAAGGGAGCGTGGATTTTACGTTCGCTTTTGCGGTAGTGCACGAACTGCCGGATGCAAGCGCCTTTTTTGTCGAAGTGGCCGAAGCTTCAAAACCGGACGCTGGATTCCTGCTCGTTGAACCTACCGGTCACGTCAAAGAGACAGAATTCCAGCGGAATTGGAGGCTGCGTCCCGAGCCGGCTTCTCTTTGGCAAACCATCCGTCTGTTCGCCGGAGCCAGGCCGCATTGTTGAAAAGAGACTCCTGATGCAGCCGGACCTACTCGATGCAGCGATGCTGATGTGCAAGCGGCACGTCCGAACGATCATGGTCTGGAAACAATGCGGACGGACCAAGGCATTCTCATCTCCTACTTGGAGGGAGCGGAATGTGGTATGAAGTCTCAGGAACTCAGCCAATTCGCGCCTGACGTCAGTTCCATGCCCCACTAAGAGATGTCCACCTGTCGCATAACCAACGAAGCGAGCGCCAGGAATGTGTTCTGCGGTGTAGCGTCCGCCGTTAAAGGTCCCAAACAAGTCGTCCTCGGCGCTGATCACAAGGGTCGGCACTGTGATCTGCTCCAGGTCATAACGCGGAACCGAAGGGGCAACCGCGGGGTCATTTCTCAGTCCCTTCTCACGCTGGCTGATCGGCTCGATATTTCGGAGCACCGCGAGAACGCGTGTTTGCTCCTCCGGCGCTGCGTTCCTAAAGTCCGCGGGTGGAGTCGCTGCGATGGTCTTCATCACGGTGTCGCGCGAAAATTTTGATGCCGCCCAAAAGACGAAATCAGACCTCAGAGTTGTATTCACTAGAAGCTGAGCAAGCGCCGAAGGCCGTGGTGGTGGCTCGTTCGTGGAGCGCGGCGCGAACGCGATGGGGAAAAGAAGGATGAGCGCTGAGCAACGCTCCGGATGTCGGATGCAAAGCTGCATCGCCGACGGTGCGCCCATGGATCCGCCAATGACAACGACCTTCTGCAAGTTCAGCGCATCCAGCAGGCAGGCGTGGGCGTCGGCTTGGGCCGAAGGCGATGCGTCCGCCGGCATGGGGGTACGGAGATAGCCGAATCGCGAAGGCGCGACCACTCTGAATCCAGCTCCGAGGAAGTCGCGCGCGAGGTCCAAGCTCTGGTCGAAACCGCCGCCGGCGCCGTGAATCGCAAGAATGGCAGGTCCGGTTCCGACGTCCGCGTATTCGATCACGCCACAGGGAGTACTGGCGATCTTGCTGCCTGAAGAGCTGCGGATCCGTGCCATTTCTATGTCGTGGCGGTAGCGGACCCAGACAAGCATCGCCAGCACCACTGCGAGGACGACGAGAACAAATAATGCCCTTCGAATCATCTTCGCTGTCTCCTTAATCGTGGGGAGGGACAAGTCGAGCTTATCGGGCGCAAGGGTGGGTGCAGTGACCAGAATCACGGGAAGGCGTGACACGAGAGAGACCTTTCTGCACGAATCGTTGGGTGAACGAAACCAAGATCCCTCCCTGGCTGATCTACGTGTTAGGACGAGCGGCGCAGCTCTGCGGATACTGAATCCGAGACCTTGGACGACTGGTTACAGGTCGAAACTGAATTTTGCGCAGAGGAAGGCGAAAGGAGCAGGCCCGTAGAGAACACGTGAGCAGCTCGTGATCCGGCAGTGGGAGCGGTCGACACCCCGTGCGACGTCCGCTCTGCAGGAAACAATGGCAAACCGCATACCTTGCTTCGATTCCCAAGTCGGGGCTTCATCTGGAACTTATCAGCAGCATTCGCACGGTCTTCCTTTGAGAGCCTGCCAACCCTCCCACATAACCAGCGGTATCAGGCCCAGGGCAGCCACAGGATCGGCCCAGGTGATTCCCCAAAAGGCATTCGCAACCAGGCCTGCGAGTGCGATGATCGACAAATAGCCACAGAGGGCGGACTCCGCTGCATCCGCTCTCAATGCTGCGCTGGCCGTCAACGCGGACAGCCGGCGCTTCCGCTGTGCGAGCAGGGGCATCGCAACCGCGGCGACGATCAATACAACGATTCCAAGAAAGCTCGGCCTCGCTTCACGACGTCCAAGTAGCGCCAAGGTCGCGATCAGCGCAACGTAGGCGGCCAATGCGAACAGAAGACCTCCGGTGATTCGGGCTGCCAAGTGTTCTGATGTCTCCTGCCACCTTGAGCTAAACCGCCGATAAACCACTACCGCCGAGAGGAGTTCGATGGCGCTGTCACCGCCGAAAGCCAGCAGCGCAGGGCTGTGCGCTATCCATGCTGCCGAGAGGGATACAACAGCTTCGGCGCTCATCCAGGCGATCGTGATTGCTTGGATCTGACGAATACGGTCGAGCGTAGCGGCGGCAGGGACTGACAGTACGGAATTCACTGAGGAGCATTATGACACCATGCAGAATCAGCGAATCGACGAGTCGGTGGGCAGCGTCGGGGACGGCGCCAGCATGATCGCAATTGCGATGTCAGGAGAACAGAGATCAAATCTGGGTCCAACCGCCTATCGATCACATGCTCGGGTACGGCGCACCGGTCCTGTGGGTGTCGTCGCTATGGACCTGGCTCGGGTTTCGTGGGCATGCATATGCCGGTGGTAGACTGCGCGTATGGCTACCAGGAACAAGACCAAGAGAAAGCGCACGAGGTCGAAGAGAACTACTGATAAGAAGAGTACGCCGACGAAGAAGGCGGTTAAGAGGAATCTCGCGAGGAAGAGGCTCCCGCCCAAGAAGAGGTTGACGAATAAGAAGGCAGCCCCGAAAAAGGCGGGAGGTAAGACGAAGGCCGGCGCCAAGAAAACAACCGGCAAGAAGGCGGCGCCTGAGAAACGGGCTCGGGGGAAGCGCCAGAGCGTGGATACGGAAGCGTTCGCACTTGAGGAACTGGGAGCGAGGTCGGGCGGGCAATCGGGAGATTTGCAGGGATTGTCCAACATCGAAGGTGCGGATTCGGAGAGTGTGGGCGAGTTGATCGAGGAAGGAAACGCGTTCGAGGCCGACGCAGTGATGGGCGTGGAAGACGCCGGTGACACTGATGAGAAGGAGGTTCGCACCCATGAGGTGCCGCAGGATGATGTTCCCGGCGAATATCTGGATAAGAAGTAATGAGCGAAGCGGCTTCATCGCCCCACCACGAGAGTTCTTAAACTGTCCTAGTCTCGACTTGATCTGACATTTGCTAAACTCGCGCGACAGGCGCGAAAGGAGAATGTCAGATGAGGACCGAAGAAAAAATCATCAAGAACAAAGTGGGGTTGCTGAAGCTCAGCGAGTTGCTGGGCAGCGTCTCGGAGGCCTGCAAGGTCATGGGCTATTCCCGCGACAGCTTTTACCGCTTCAAAGAGTTGTACGAGACCGGTGGCGAGTTGGCCTTGCGCGAGATCAACCGACGCAAACCCTGTCCCAGAAACCGGGTCGAGGAGCACGTCGAGAAGGCGGTGGTGGAGATCGCCCTGGACAAGCCGGCCTTTGGCCAAGTGCGCGTGGCCAACGAACTCACCCGACGTGGCTTGTTTGTTTCTCCGACCGGGGTACGCAGCGTCTGGCTGCGGCATGATTTGGAAACTTTTCGCAAACGGCTCAAGGCTCTGGAAGCCAAGGCCGCCCAGGAACACCTCGTGCTCACCGAGGATCAGCTGCGCGCCATGGAACGCGCCCGCGAGGAAAAAGAAGCCCACGGCGAGATCGAAACCGCGCATCCCGGCTATCTCGGCGCCCAGGACACCTACTATGTCGGCACCATCAAGGGTGTCGGTCGGATCTATCAGCAGACCTTTCTCGACACCTACGCCAAGGTCGCTTTCGCCAAACTCTATGACCGCAAGACCGCTCTGGTGGCGGCCGACCTACTCAATGATCGCGTGCTGCCGTTCTTCGAAGAGCACGAGATTCCGTGTTGCGCGTGCTCACCGATCGCGGCACCGAATACTGCGGCCAGCGTGAACACCACGAGTTCGAACTGTACCTGGCGGTGGAGAACATCGACTACAGCCGCACCAAGGCTCGGCATCCACAGACGAATGGCATTTGCGAGCGCTTCCATCGCACCGTCCAGGAAGAGTTCTACGCCACCGCCTTTCGCAAGAAGCTCTACACCAACCTGGAGGAACTGCAGGCGGATCTGGATGATTGGCTCGCAAAGTACAATCAGACACGACCGCACTCGGGCAAGTATTGCTATGGCAAGACCCCGATGCAGACTTTCTTAGATTCGGTTTCTTTGGCGCGGGAGAAAATGCTCGACTCGTTCTCGGCTCCCGCGCCGGAGCCGGAGCGGAGCCCTGCGCAGCGGAGCGTAGCCGGAGGCGCGGCCACGGACGCGGCTGCTTGATCCAACCACAGTGTCAGATCAGGTCTGAGCTATTACACTTAAACCGTGCTGGATTGAAAGCTACTTTGCACGCTTACAGTTTTCGACCCCACCACGTGAAAGAAGAGGGCTTGATCCGCCACTATCAGCCCCCGGCCCAATTTGGTGTCAGATTTGGTGTCAAAACACGCCGATTTTAGCGGTTCTGGCCGACTCGTCCGACTGTTAAAGCCTTTACCGTCAGCAAGATACGATTTTGCGAGTTCCATGGCATGGAAGAGGTCGTCGGTTCGAACCCGACCAGGTCCACCATATTTTCAATTACTTACCGACATCGCTCTTTCCCGTTTAGTAGCATTTGGTAGCAAATCTCAGAAATACTTTCAGTCAGCGTGAATTTCTTACGGCTTCACTCTGAGTTCGGCGTTGATCGCGTTGACGGTTGCCTGCACAATCTCCGGGATCTCCTGCATGTACTCGTCGGTCGTTCTGGCCGCACGTGAATGCCGAAGAAGTCCGGCACCGTATTCTCCAGTCCTGACGGTCAGGGGAAACTGCTCGTTGTCGATCCGGCTCGCTCTTTGCTCAGGGTCGCAATTCTTCCGAGCGTTCTCCCGGGGATGAGCAAACAGGCGATCCGCGAGCCGCCGCAAACTCAGGCCGTCCAGTCCTGTCTCGTCCTGGAGCAGCCCTGTATTTTTGCGCATGGGGAAAAGCGGAGCAGTGGCCGCTTGCGTCAGCCGAGCGAACGATGAGCTTAATCTGCTCAGCGTTGCAGAAATAAGATGTCCGATCCATTCCGACGGAACCTTAACTTCTGGCTTGCCCGTAAGTCGGCTTTGGTTCAGTCAACTTCCGATTTGCCCATCATCCAGACACAATCGAGGACGGAGGAGAAAATCTCAACAACGAGGAGTCGGTGACGCGAGCCAAGGCTGCTCGGGCGAACGTAAGCGTCCGTCGCCCCAGCGGCTTCCTTCCAGTCGCTGTATTGAAAGCGCCCCCACACCCACTCGGATCAACCCCCGCGCAGTTTTCCCTGGGGGCGCTTCCAATACGCCCTACGACTTGTCGTTCCTGATCCTTTCGGTATACGCTCTGGTACTCACCTGCGACTCGAACGGGGCGACTCCGCCTGAGTGGCGCATGAAGGAAATGACCGCCAATGACGATGACGACTTCGAACGGTTCCAGACTGGCGCAGAGAAGTACGCCGCCTACCTCGATACGCCCGAGGGCCGACTGCGCCTCGACCTCGCCTTTGCCAATTTGCAGGACTTTCTCCCCCAGGCCACTCGGTCTTTACTCGCTCTAGATCTTGGGTGCGGTACCGGCGCCATCGCGGTGCGACTGGCGCAACTTGGTCTTCACGTCACGTTGCTGGATGCGTCTGTACCAATGCTGGATTTTGCGAAGCGTGCGGCGCGGGAAGCAGGAGTTACGGAGAGGATTGCGCTGAAACACGGTGATGCCGCCCAATTCGCAAACTTGTTCCAGGCCGAGTCGTTTGATGTAATTCTTTGCCACAATATCCTCGAATATGTTGACGACCCGTGTGCTGTGTTGCGCAGTGCGGCTCGCGCCTTGCGAAATCCATCCAGCATAATCTCGATATTGGTGCGTAACCAGGCAGGTGAGGTGTTAAAGGCCGCAATACAAGCCGGCGACTTGGCCGCGGCCGAACATAATCTCACCGCTGAGTGGGGACATGAGTCCCTGTACGGAGGACGCGTGCGGCTATTTACGGCGGAGAGCCTGCATGACATGCTGCTCGAATCGTCACTCGCGGTAACTGCGGAGCGTGGCGTACGGGTCATGTCGGATTACTTGCCGCCGAGGGTTTCCCGAAATGATGAATACAAGCGGATTCTGGAGCTAGAGCGCAAGCTGGGCAAGCGACCGGAGTTTGCCGCAATCGCCCGCTACACGCATTGCCTGGCTCATCGCACAGGTCCCGTCATGAAGGACGGTGCATGAACAACGTCATAGCGCAGCCTTCGTCGTCAGAATCTCGCATGACACCCGATGCCGGTATTGCGCTCGGGCTCGGCCTCACCAACGAATGCAATCTTGCCTGCGCCTTCTGCTACCGGGATCCAACTCGCGCGGATCGTCTCTCCCTCGATCAAGTGAAGGCAGTCATGGAACGCCTGCCTGTGCGCTCGGTGAATCTTGGCACCGGTGAGAACGGCATGCATCCCGACTTCAAGGCCATACTCGCCTACCTGCGAACGAAGCCGGTCAAACTCACCATCACTTCCAATGGTCATAGTGTTGCTGTTCTGGAAGACAGCGAGTTGCGCGCCTTTCACGATATCGAGTTCTCTCTCGATTACGCCACGCAAGCCGAACAGGATGCACAGCGGGGGCATGGCAATTGGGCACTCATCCACCAGCAGGCAGAAAGGTGTCTCAGGCTGCGTATTCCTGTAACCATCGTCGCCGTCATGATGAAGCCGAACTACTTGCGTTTAGCGGATGTGGCGCGAGTAGCCAAACAGTTTGACGCTCCTTTGCGAGTAAATGTTTACCAAGCCGTGCGATCGGACATCTATGCCCTGAGCTACGAAGAGTACTGGGAAGGGTTCCGGCGCCTCTTTGAGGAGACCGATGTAATCGCTATTGGCGAGCCGCTGGTTCGCGCAATGGCGGGCCTCCCCCCACTCCGAGGCGGTTGTGGCGTGAGCACCGTGCGAGTGACACCAAGAGGCACGACACAACCCTGCGTCTATTGGGCAGGATCCGGGGAACCGCTTTCGGATTTGATCTCCGCAGGGGTCAACATTCTGAGCTCAACCCCCTTCGAGCAGGCACGGACACTTCCTGAAACCTGCAATCCGTGCGAGTTCCGCGAGTCGTGCCACGGCGGATGTGCCGGACGGCGGCGCTTGCAAGGCGTACTACTAGAGCCTGACTCTTACTGTCCGATCATTCGGGGCGAGCGCCCACGACTCGAGATCCGCATGGCCGCAAATCGCGATCTGCCCAAGCTAAGCAGTTCCTGCACTACTGTAGTAATCGCCCGATAGAGACTCGCCGGTTATTGTGCATCCATCCATTTGTCGGAGCCCGTCAGCTTAACCGCTACGTCCGACATAAAGATGTGCAGGGGCTTGCCATCAGCGGTGCCGCGATGCTCGGTTGAGAACAGAATCGGACCTGCCTTTTTGTAGCCTGCCCAGGTTGCGAAGACGCGGCTCGGCGGCTTGGCCCCGCCGCGGCGGTAGTCGAAGTACACGACGCGGTTGTCTTTACCCACGTAGAGGTCCCAGGTATCGCCGGGCGTGTAGCCGCTATCTGCGGAATACTTCACCGGGACCAACTCGGCCATGCCGGGGCCCACGGGCAGGTTAAACTTGCCCTGATCGATCGCGCTGGCGCTCTTGTCCCAATAGGCATGGAAAGGGAACAGAGTCCAATAATTGTCGTTGATGAAACTCGGGTCGATCTGATTTTTCACGGCGTCGGATTGGCTGCTAAGGTCGGTGCGTACATAGGAAACGTTGACCGGTTTACCGTCTTTATCCGTCCCTTCGTAGCTGACTTTGCCGGTCTTGGGTTCCCACTCCCACTTGTGGGCAGCTTTGAACAGTCCGGTAATCTCACCGTTCCAGGTGTAGCGGATGGCCTCAACCTTGTCCCACGAATCGATTCCGTAGGTCTTGGCAATTTGATCGAGAATCGGCGCGCGCTGCTGCGCCCAAGTGTTCGGAGCAAGGACCAGCACTCCGCAAAGCAGAAGACCCATCATGGTTAAACGGCGGGCATTTCTCATAGAGTTCGCTCCTCGGTGAATTGAACGAATGTTGTTTTGGATGGCGGTGTAAGGCTCCCGGATACAGTAATGCTGTTCGGCGCCCTGTCCTTCACGCTACCTACTCCGTTGAGCATTGTGGCGCCGGCGACTGTGGGACCCGGCGCAAAGCGATAATTGCGGCAGCCATTGCCACGCATCCGTATTCCACCGGCATGACCCAACCAGGAAGCGCCCCCCACGGACGTCCAAGTGTGCGCAAGTGCCATTGGACGTAAGTCGAGATAATGCTCACAGTCCAGATAGTGATCAGCAGCGTCGAGGCCGACGTCAAAAATGGCAGCAGCCAGAGAAGATACCACGGGAATACGACGGGTGCACACAAAAGAGATGCTGCCATTGGCCAGGCAAACAGGTCCGGAGACCACTCGGGCGCTGCGCGTCTTATTCTTTGCCAGGTTGCAGTCGCTAATCCGGCGAGCACTGCCAGCCCAGCTAGCCACTCCGGAGGCGCCACTCGATCGAGTATCGCAAACACGGGACCATTAAAGCGGAAACTCTGCACATACGTACCCAGCGAGCCGATCGGAATGCGGCCGTGATTAAGAAAGGGCAGGTACAGGAGTCCGGCCACGGCTGCCGCCAGCGCCGCGTCGCGAAGGCGAACCCGCTTCCAATAGAGCGGCAAGAGTACGACCGGCAGGAATTTCACTGCTATCGCCAGCCCAAGTGCGACGGCCGCAGTCGCCCGCCATCGGCGCACGAGCGCAGCGGCGGACACCACCAACAATAGCGCGCCAACAATATCAATGTGACCGCTTCCCGCTACCTCAACGGCCAACAATGGATTCCACGCGAACGCCAGAACCAGGTGCGCTCCCTGCCCGGTGCAACGCAAGACATCGAGCAACACGAAAACAATTGCGAATTCGCAAACCACAAATGCTACTTTCATCGCAAAAGTAGATTCCTGAATCGCGGTTACTGCGCGGAAAAAAAGCTGCGCTCCTGCCGGATATGGGCTCGGTAGATCCGGGTTGTTCAAGTTGCGGGTTTCCGCAGTATGCAGCCCCTTCACGGCAGGATCGCTGGGAATGACAAGATAGGGGTTGTAGCCGAGCCTCTGCAGGCGGCCATCCCAAACATAGCGATGAATATCGTCATCGGCGCCCGCGGGCACCCGAAGAAATGCAATGTGCCACACAGCAGCCAGGACGAGTCCGAGAACGACGACGCGCCGCGGAAATCGTGGCGTAGCGAAACACTCGCGGATCGCCAAGAGGTACACGATGCCCGCAAGCGTCAAAGAGGCCATGAAGCACGTTCCACCTCTATCGCCGAAGTTGCGCGAGCAGATCGTCAGCGCCGCGCACAACGCGGCGCCGAGTCCGTACACTCTCCACGCGGGGGTGATCTTCATCATTACTATTACAATTCTCCCTTGCCCGTCCGGAACCGCGCCGCCACAAGCTCCCACCCCCGGCACCAGCCCCTACAAGGCTCTGATTCCACACGCGTTCGTAACGCCTCTACAGTTTGACCGTTTCTTAACCTTTTTTCCAAGACATAATCTTGGACATGGAACCCGATCAATGAGTGAAATAGGGATTTTTCGTCAACCACAGAGCGGCTATTCTAGGGACTAACTTCCGCTTCGAGCTGGCTGGGAGTCTCGGACGGCCCCTGTTACAACATCGGTAAGAACGCCCAAGAGACACTTGCGGACCTTGAAATACTTTGCAGTTGCCTTCACACCGAAAATGGCTTTCGGTTGTTTGTTCAGCTTTGCCTGTTTCGTGAGCTCTTCATCTGACTCTCGGATCACCAATCCAAGTTTTTCAAGCCTCGTCCATTGGCCGACGAGTTCGGATGATATGCCTCCTGCGTACGCAATGCTGCCCTCCAGTGGGGTCTGCGCAACCAAGGTGATATCGGCAGCCGTCATCCCCGAGAGACCGTCTCGAACATCTTGGTTCGCTTGGTCGGACAGGCTCTTCCCGACGCGGAGCGATACGCTGCCCACCGTTAGAGTCTCCGAGTTCGCGAGTGCGTCTGGAAGTGCCGAAAGCGTCTTATGGAGAGGTCCCCAGAATAGCAATACGAGCACGAGAACTGTCACCGGCCATGCCAACCCCTGAAACTCTGTCCTTGGTTTCGCGTCTGCCATTTCGACTGCCTCCTCGCACTCGCGATGAGAGATTGTGTCACCTCATTCTTACACCGCTCGACTACGTACAAAAGTGCATCGCAGGGCACGTCCATTACGCTTCGCAGTCAGCTGATGAACTCAGTTGATGAAAACAGGCCATAGGGCTCATTGAGAATTGGCCGACCGACCGTCCGGGTCAATGAGCGGTTGAATCCCACTCTTTAAGCCACGCCGCCGTGCGTGGCGCCCTTGCCGGAGCCACCCGCAACTCCTCTGCCAACCGAGTCAGGTCGTCAGCTACATCGATATCATAAAAAGGATCCGCGAAACCTACGGATAGCTCAAGCGCTCGTGCGCGCGCCAGGAGTCTCTCCAGCGCGCTGCTGGTGCCCATTCCATCGCCTGCGAAAAGCGTAGGATGAGAAGCCTTTGCCCCGACGAGATAGTAGCCTCCGTCGTGCGTCGGCCCAACGACTACGTCATGTGCGGCCAGCGATTCGAACGCGTCTTCGAGAACAGAACGCGGCAGGTGTGGGCTGTCGCTGTTGAAAGCAATAATGCGTCGTTGATGACCGTCTGCGAAGTGCGCAAATACCGAAGTGAGGCCTGCAGCCAGACCTTCACCTTTCTGCGCAACTACGCTCGCTGCTTTGCCTGCCAACTGCACGCCTGCCAACCGCGACAGCTCGTCGACGTCCGAGTCAGGGCACATGATCGCAACTTCCACATCGCCCAAAGACCGCGCCAGCGCCAGCGTGTCCTCCAGAAGACAGCAATAGAAAGCAGTGACGGCGTTAGGAGAAAGGCTGAGCGCCAGCCGGGTCTTCACCGCGCCTGGCCTCGGTGCTTTCGCCATGATTACCAGCACACGGTCACTGCCTGACGAGCGCACCTCGGTTTCGCTGCGGGATTTCATAAACTGTTGGGGCAATAATAATACGACGAGTGGGGCAAATGTTCCTGCTGGAACATAACGTCATGGCATGAACGGGCATACAATAGCGTCATGACAATTAAGACCAAGACGACAAAGCGGAGGATAGCGCGATCACAGCGGATTGCGCGGCTGCATGGGTCGGTTGCGGATGATCTCTTTTGGCTGGCGGGTGGGGAGACGGGAACGGAGCCACGCTGGAACCGTCCGCGGAAGCAGAGAATCTCATTGCGCGTGGATTGCGAAGTGGTGGACTGGTTCAAGTCCAAAGGACCGGGATACCAGACGCGGATCAACCGGATCTTGCGACGAGTAATGATGGAAGGAAAGAAACGGGAACTGCCCCGCTCAAGCCAACATCGGGCGTGAGTGAGCCACCCGTCAGATCATCGCAAAGCGATGATCTGTGGAGTGGAGGGACCTGGCGTTTAAAGAGCATGCAGGTGGCTGGCCCACCTTTGCGGCTTTGGCTTTGAAATGTCTTCCATGTGGAGTATACTGTGGAGTGGATTCCACATATGGAAATCGTTCAAATCGTGCTGGATAAAAAGCTGTTACACGCCGCCGACCAAGCCGCGAAGCGCACCAGGCGAAACCGGTCCGCTCTGGTGCGCGACGCCCTGCGGGAACATCTCCGTCGGTTAGAACTGCGAGCCAGTGAAGAACGCGACCGCCAGGGCTACTCGCGACAGTCGCAAGCCGTCGCGGAAGCGCGGGGTTGGGAGTCGGAGGCCACGTGGCCGCAAGACTAGACCGAGAAAGAATAGCCCGAGGCCAGATAGCCCGAGGTGAAGTTCGGCTCTACCAGTTTGCCGCGCCCGACAAAAAACGACCCGCCCTCGTGCTCACCCGCAACAGCGCCATCGCCTATTTATCCACGGTCACGGTTGCGCCTATCACTTCCACCATTCGCGGTGTGCCATCGGAAGTCGTTCTGCATGAGGAAGACGGCATGAAGTCCCCGTGCGCGGTAAACCTGCACAACGCGGTGACCGTATCTCAACAACGGTTAGGAAGACGCGTGGCCCAGGTTAGTGCCGCACGGATGAATGAAGTGTGTGCTGCGCTGCGCTTCACTTTGGGGTGTGATTCACACTAGTTACTGGGAACCTTTCGTCTGTCCCCGAATTTATGTGCCGATTTGGGAATATTACTAGTTAGTACTGGGTACCACCCTCCCCCTGTTGTCTGCAAAATCTAGAGAGCAGACGACTTATTTTTTGACTATGTGCTAGATCTTTGAGTTTACAGGAGTTACGCGCAAAATCTAGAGAACATTGGAGTTACACGGGGGCGGCTGTCCCATTTTGGAACGTAGCAAGCTTCTTGGGCACGGGTCTATAAGCAAGTCCATGCGGTCGCCGTGTCGGATTGTCAAAGATCAATTATTATCTTTTAGATGATGTATCGTATACATAGGTTAGCCGAGTTTGAGGCGGGTGGTCAAGGGTAAAGATGCGCCGCGGAACGGACGATTCGGGTGAGGGCGTCGCCGGGATGCGCTTCCATCGAAAGTGAGATGGGTGGTCCGGACCGCGTAGTCCAAAGCACCCGCCCCTTGCGAAAAAACTGCAAGGAACGGGGCACCCCAAGCCTAGTTTTCATCTGCTAAGGTCCGGGCCACCCGCCGGAACACCTGCTTGCACTCATGCTGCTTATCGATCGTTACTTCTCGTTCACTTTCATGGTGCCCACAAGCGCGTCGGTCGCTGCGTCCCACAGGGCCACTTCTTCGCCTTGGCGGATGGATTTCGCGAGGGCCTCGTCCGCCGAGAGCGTGATCGGGATGGGCCAGAACAGACCGTTCTTGCTGGGCAGTTGGTAGTCGTCGCTGCAGCTTTTCCAATCGTCCTTGCCCATGAAGCGATCGAGCGGAGTGAAAGCGCCGATGCCCATCATGATCAGATCGCTGGTTTCGCGGCTGGTCAGGGGAACCTTCTTCAACCCCTGAGCTTTCCTGGTCTCTTCGCGGTTGGCTTGGCCTTCCAGCAAGAGCGGTTTCAGTTCAGAACTACCGTGCGGTGGAAGGAGTTTGCTCATATCAGCTCAAAGCGTAAAAGGTGGCATCGTGTGATGCCTAGTATCCCGCGCGGCTCCCGTTTTGGGAAACGGCTATTTACTCCTTCGTTAGGGGGTACCCTCCCCTCCCCCCCTGATCTTTTGGAATGATGGGGTTAGGGCCAGACCAGTGTCAAAATCTTTGAGGAATAAGGACTTACACGCAAAATATTCCGGAATAAAGACTTAGCTGGCGTAATTCCCGAAATGATCCTTCGGGACGCTCCCGGATTTGGAGCTATTCAGTTGTCAATGAGCTAATGTTGCGTTCAGGAATAATATCCTTTTGGCAAGGTCGGCGTCAACTGTCCCCATATTTCAGTAGTGGCTGAATTTGCCCTCATCCCTCCGTGGGAGTGGCAAGCGGATTGCCTTCGCTACTCCTCTACCCGCTCCCACTCGACATGAATCTTTTCGTTCTGATCGTTCGGAGGATTAGTCTTGTCTCGCCCCGGTCCCTCGATGACGTGGCCGTACTGGTTGTAAACGGTGACAATAGCGTCGTAATGGCAATGTTTGCTGCCAATCGGGGCTGAGTCCCAGTCACAGTTATGAGGTTTGTGTTCGATGGTGATCTGCTCAATGTCTATCCAATACTCGGCAGCGTACTTGATTCGCCAGTCGCCGGGAAGCAACCACCAAGTGATGAGCGCCAGTATCGCTAACGCAAACATCCATCGCGAGACTGTAGCCTCGGTTGACATTGACAGGCATGATACAACGAAAATAGAAAAGCCCGGATGCCAGTCCGGGCGGTAATGCGATAGATCGTTACCACGCGAATCATCGCATGGAGTAAGTCAAAATGCAGTCTCAGTTCGGTTGCTCGCCTACCCGCAACAAAGTGCTAAGGAAGAACTTGTCACCTGAGCGCAGCGAAACTTCTACAGATTCTCCTTGCTTGGAACCGATCTGCGCTAACCGGTCTTCCGTAACCATGTTGTCAAAACCGACTCCTGAGAGGTCAAAATGGACATCACAGCCGTTACCAACAAGTGTTCCTTCCAGTTTGTCGGTAGCGAGCACGCCGACGGCGGTGAAGGAGATGGCATTGCCGATGCCATTAAACACAAGTTGTATTGATGTTTGGTTGGTGGCCCATTTGTTCAGCAGTTCAAAGCCGAAGCTCTTATCGTCAGAACGCATATTCCTCCTTATGGCTAAAGATTTGGGGCTAGATAGAGCAATCCTTCAGGCGGCCATATCTGGCTGGCTGGTGCCCTAGGTTCGCGTCGGTTGTTGACGCTAACCTGGGTCAGCACATACCGACGCAGCTCCCAGGTTACCGCCCAAAAAACGGGCGGGAACCTGGGGCACCGGGCTCGATAGTAAACATGACTGATGCGGCCTCGATACCATACAGTTTCGCAACGAAAAAAAACCATTAGGCAGACGAGCCACCCTCAGCATAGATGATGCAGGGAAATATGGCCGGGAGGGTGGGCCCACCCGCCTCCACAAGAACCGGTCAGTACCTCTTTCCGCCTCCACGCTTGTGGACTCGCTTTGTCCTTATCTTGGAGTTCCTGCTGCGTGTCGCCCGCCGTGCTATCACTCGGCGTCCTACCTTGCGGACACCTTTTCCCGATGATAAGTTGATGGACTTGGTTGTCCTCATTAGCTGACCACATAATAGACAGACGATTCGATCATTCGGCGCACCGTAGCCTGCGAGTTGCCCGACTATCACCGATTTCTCGATCCCGAATGCTCGGCAATCCTTGTAGACGCACTTTGCACGAAGATTCATCGATCACTCCAGAACTCGACGGCTAGGCCGGCTTCGAGCACCGATCCATCCATCGGTTGTTGACTCTGGTGACAGTATCCCCGATAATGATGTGACATGCAACTACACATTCATGTCACTAACGCGGAGAGCTGAGATTGCACGAGGGCCAGTGGATGCGGTGTAGGAACGCGGAGATGCGGGACGGGAATCTGGTCTGCGAACTGGATCTGAGCAAAACCTATGACCTAGAGGCCGCGTATCCCAAAGATCCGCACGTCCAGTTTCTGAACTGCTTGGCGGACGAAGACCTTCTTCGCTTTACTCGGGCATGGGGTCCGCTGTATTTGCGGAGGGGCGGCCCAGACGATGAACTTCAAAAGGGATTGGTTATGCGGCCGGTGGGCAAATATCGAGCAGATGCCCGCCGCTTCAGGGGAGTAAAAGGCATTCTCGAAGCTGCCAAGGGACATGCCAATGAGCGCGAAACACTGCACGAGTTCCTAGCAGCAGATGAGGAGGAATTTAAATTTAACCCCCTGTGCAAGCCCGACGAGTCGCCCTATCACGAGTTCTTCCTCAAACTTTGGTTTGGAGTAGAGGGTAGTATCTTCGACTGGATACAGACCGGACCTATCCTAGGAATCAGGAGCGCGCTCAAGTACTGTGTCCAAGAAGAAGTAGCAGCCTCTTGGACCGGCGGCGTACGTGTCGTTCCACACAGAGGACGAACCAAAGTTGTTCCCAGCTACCGGCTTGGCACACTGCAGGACGCGCTTCGCTGGATGATGTGGTTCGATGAGTGGAATACCAATCCGCCTACGGCGTGCCCTGCTTGTCATACCGTGTTTCGCCCGACAAGTCGGAACAAGAAGTACTGCGCATACAACTGTGCCCACCGAATCGCGATGCAAAAATACCGTCTGCGGAAGCAGAGGTCGTGAGTGCGGCCCGCGATACCGGGACGAGGTCCTCGACCATGTATCGCCCGGTGCCCCAGGTTCGCGTCGGTTCTTGACGCTAACCTGGGTCAGCACATACCGACGCGGCTCCCAGGTTACCGCCCAAAAACCGGGCGGGAACGTAGGGCACCGGGCAATTCTGTGGAGTTTATGATAGACTAAGTCTGCTAAACTAGGTTCATCCAACCGTTATGAAAACAGTGAATATTCACCAAGCAAAGACTCAGCTCTCGAAACTGATCGAAGAGGCTTCGAAGGGTGAGTCGTTCATTATTGCCAAGGCTGGCAAACCGGTCGTGAGGGTCACTGCCCTCAGCGCTCCCACCGGTGCGCAAGTGCGCCGGCTGGGTTTCATGGCGGGGCAGATCTCTGTGCCGGACGATTTTGACCGAATGGGCCAGGAGGAGATCGAGCGAATGTTCGGCGGTGGCGCATGAAACTGCTGCTGGATACTCATCTTCTCTTGTGGGCTGCGGGTGAACCCCGGCGGCTTTCAAAACCAGCTCGAACTTTGATCGGCAATCCGGACAACGAACTGCTCTTCAGTGCGGCTAGTTTATGGGAAGTTGCGATTAAGCGCCGCTTGGGCCGGGAAGATTTCAAGGTGGATGCGCGGCTGCTGCGGCGCGGCCTATTGGACAACGGGTACAGCGAGCTGCCCATCATCAGTGATCACGTCGTTGCTACCGAGAGCTTGCCCCTGCTTCATAGGGATCCTTTTGACAGAATCTTAGTGGCGCAGGCGACGGTTGAGGGTATAACGCTGTTGACCATCGATTCCCTGGTATCGCAGTACGCGGGTCCGATCAGGACAGTGTAGAAATCCGCGTGCGTTGAGAAAGATTGTATGGTGCTCCTGCATGGCTTCATGAAGAAAACGCAAAAAACGCCTAAACAGGAAATCGATCTGGCGCTGAAACGCAAGAAGGGGACGGAACCATGAAAAAGAAGAATATCGGATCCACCTT